>Ga0210057_1000819_pt1 | contig 49903 bp, 45 predicted proteins | sample CryGeyCG2114_010_2_FD_183968 | JGI IMG/M metagenome (GOLD analysis project Ga0210057, IMG submission 183968) | Groundwater microbial communities from aquifer - Crystal Geyser CG10_big_fil_rev_8/21/14_0.10 (SPAdes) (version 2) | ecosystem: Environmental > Aquatic > Deep subsurface > Groundwater ...
AATGGTTTAGAATAGCCTAATAATGCCCACTGCCACTCATGGCGCAAGCCAACCCCTTGGGAGGCACGAAAAAGGCGAACACCTCTTTCTCTGCCCGATAGACGGCGTGGTCCCACAAGCGGTGATTTCTGTCATTTGTAACCGGTGCGATAGTCGAAATGTAAAGAAGGTGGGTGACATGTACGTTTGCCCGGAGTGTATGAAAAGTACGGCTCACCCTTTTGAATGCCGACTTTGCGGGTCAAAAAAAGTCTCCTACGTTGCAGTTGCTCAAGCTTCCAGAGCATAATACTTCCCCGCCGCTTCAGCAACTATTCCCCTCAATGCCATGAGACTGACCACCTCGCCCACTGTAATCACAGATTTACCTAACGCCGCCGAAAGCTCGTCAACACTAAGTGCTTCTGTCCGCAGAAGCTCATAAACTTGCCTCTCGTCGTGGCTCACATCAATGGCCATGCTTTTTTCTTTGGCTTGGGATTTCCCTCCCAGTATATCAGTCGGTTCGGTCACCATAATTACGTCCCCTTTTTTCAAAAGCTCGTTAGTGCCAGTTGAAACGGAAGACGTAATAGGCCCGGGGACGGCGTAGACTTTTTTCCCGTACTTTTTTGCGAAAAGAGCGGTTATCAAAGAGCCGCTTTTTTTTGCAGCTTCCACCACCAGCACTCCCTCTGTGGCAAGCGCGGCTACAATCCTATTCCTCCTTGGGTACATCCATAGCTTAGGCTTCTGTTCGGGTTTGTACTCTGACATTATCAGTCCGTTTTGCTGGAGTATTTTTGTATACAAAACCTCGTTTTCCGGCGGGTAAAAAGGCACAAGCCCACTGCCAAATATGGCAACTGTAACTCCTCCATTTTCGATGGCACCCCAGTGAGCCGCGGTGTCTACGCCGTACATAAAGCCACTAATTACCGCAACCCTGTTTTGAGCAAAAGCACTTGTAAATTTCTCTACAACAGCTTGTCCATACCTGGTCATCCGACGGCTACCAACTACGGAAACGGTTTTTTTAAGTGCCGAGAGGTTTCCTTTGTAATACAAAAGCTTTGGAGGGTCGTTAATTTCTGCCAAACCTTTTGGGTAAGCCTTGTCGCCGAAAGAAACCGTTTTAATCTCGTACTCCCTCCAAGACGACTTCATGCCCCGATATTTTCGTAATGGCTTACTCTCTCAGGTGACCCGTTTTCTCTTAAGACTATTGCAACCGCGTCAATTCTTTGCTGCTTATGTTTTTGCCTAAGCGCTTCGTTGGCAAGTAAATACATCTGTGCGGTGCGCTTCACTTGACGAAGTTTTTTCGAATTAATCATCTCTTCCGGAGAGCCGAAATCTTCTCCTATCTTTGTCTTTACTTCAACAAACACGAGGGTTTCTTTGTCGCTTGCTATGATATCCAATTCTCCAAACTTGGTTCTGTGGTTTCTTTCCAAAATTTGGTAGCCCTTTTGGCCAAGGTAACGAGCCGCCTCCTCCTCTCCCCGCGACCCTTTTTGTAAATTAAACTGCTTCATCTACTATTTCTACAGATAACTGATAGCCAAATAATATACTATCCTTGATGCTGTTTGCGCTCCGAAGAGGTTGTCTATAAAGAGCTCTGTGTCAAAGGAGTTCGCCTCCCTTAGCTGGTCCGGGTACACAAACGAAACTGTAGCCACTACCGTAAAAGTAGCCAGGGTAAAATAGCGAGATATCATCCTAATATGACTGATCATGCTAGCTCTCTACTCTAATCCTATACTGAAGTGCTTCTGCTACGTGGCCCGGAAGCACCCGGCTTGAGCCCTCCAAGTCGCTAATGGTCTGGGCTACTTTTATTAGTCGAAAGTATGTACGCGCCGACAAATTATATGTGTTAACAGCTTGCTTCAAAAGTACAAGTACCTTGCCGTCCATGTCAACAAGCTCATTGACGTGTTTATTTTTCATGCCCGCGTTGACGTGAATTCCCCTTCCTTCAAAGCGCTTTTGTTGCCTCAGCCGGGCAGCATTTACCCGCCTCCTGATGGCTTCGGAAGGTTCCCGCTTTTTTAGGGTTTTTGTGCTTGGGATAAGTTTTTCAATTTCTACGGCAGGAACGGTGACGTGGAGATCTATCCTGTCCATCAAGGGGCCACTAAGCTTGGCCTGGTAGCACATAATCGCGCGGGGCGAGCACTTGCATTCCCTCTTCTCGTCCCCCAGGTACCCGCACGGGCAAGGGTTGGCCGCGGCCACCAGCATGAAGTGAGCCGGAAACTCCATGGAGCCTGCGGCACGGGTTATCGAAACGCGTCCGTCCTCAAGCGGCTGACGCAGTGCCTCCAGGGTACTCCGGCTAAACTCTGGAAATTCGTCCAGGAAAAGAACTCCGTTGTGGGCCAGAGAAATTTCTCCCGGGTGGGGGTTGCTTCCGCCGCCAATTAAACCAATGCGGCTTGTCGTGTGGTGGCTGGCACGAAAAGGCCTCGTATAAATTAACGACCCGCCTGGCGGTATGTTGCCGGTAAGAGAGTAAATTTTCGTTACTTCCAAGCTTTCATCCTCAGAAAGTGGCGGAAGTACCCCGGAAAGCGCGCGCGCAAGCATGGTCTTCCCCGACCCGGGTGGCCCCTGCATATACAAGTTGTGTCCACCTGCGGCCGCGATTTCAAGGGCTCGCTTTGCCTGGCTTTGCCCTACAATCTCGGCGAAGTCAAACTCCACCGTGTCGTTTGCTTCCATTTGCTTCTCTCGTGTGGCAATAAGTGGCCTAATGTTTCCCCTTCCATTTAGATGAAAAATGGCTTCTTCCAAACTCTTGAGGGGGTATGTGCTAACCGACCGGATGACGGCCGCTTCATTTGCTGAGTCTTTAGGCACAAACAAATTTTTAACGTTGTATTTTTTAGCGGAAAACGCCAGTAAAAATACGCCCTTTGTGTGCCTGAGGGTCCCGTCGAGCGAGAGCTCGCCATAAAAAAATGACTTTTCTCTTGGTAGTGTTACGCTTTCCAGGGCGTGCAAAATGCCAATGGCGATTGGAAAGTCATAATTACTCCCTTCTTTAGGGAGATCCGCCGGGGCAAGGTTGACAATAATTTTTGCCTGGGGAAACTCGACTCCCGAGTTGGCAAGGGCCGTTTTGACCCGCTCTTTGGACTCTTCTATGGCTTTACTGGGGAGGCCAATAATGGAAAAACCAGGAAAACCCTTTTTACTGACACTCACCTCTACCTCAATCGGAACGGTCTCGAGACCAAAATGAGCAGCAGAAAGAACCTTTGAGAGCATAGTTAAACTATATCAAGTTTGAAAAATCATATATAGCCTTATTTCACTCCAATCTTAAGGCCACATCCACAGCCCAGATAAATCCGGGCACACTTACGAAGGAGGGGGAAATCCAGGAGTACATTGGAGCCGCGGTCGGGTTGTAGACTGGTTTGTGGCTCTGCTATACTCCGAGTGTGGCTGAGGGACAAGAATTATTCATACAAAAAGAGCCTCGATCTTTAGTGGATATGTATACAGATCCGAACTACATTACTCTTTATCGATACGAAAACCCAAACATTCCTTACGTCCCAAGAAGAGAAGGTACCGTTTCCAAGAAAGGCTTAGTGGGTACTTGGTTCACAGATAATCTTGACGATTTGAAAGCATACGCTCTAATGAGAATAAAGGGGCAGAAAGGAGGCATATTTGTTGTCGTCAGAGTCAAAAAAGACGATCTTGGTAACTACGGTGCAACAAAACTTCCGGAAACCAAAGATATGGACATCGAGCCCGGTAATTACATAATTCCTGAACAAGTTCGCGCCAATTCTCGCGTCGAAATGCCTGCGTTTTTCAAAAGCTCCTGAGAAGGAAAGAAAAACGTCCCCCTTGTTGATCGTCCGGAGCTGGAAGTTTATGTGGAAGCCAATCTTTCAGGCAATGCAATCCTCGATAGGCTTTGGGCAAGGATTTAGACTGTACCAATGAATTAATTCATTGGTACAGTGAGCGTTTTTATTTCTTTTGCGCTTGGGGCGCAGGGTTTTAAGTTTGGAAACCGTAAAGCTTGTGTTAGTATTTTACTGTATGGCTTTTATACCTGTTGTGTTGGGTACGGGCAGGAAAGGCAACTACTCTCTGTCCGTGGCGGAGTTTGTAAAAAACACTGTCCAGGAAATGGGGCATGAAACCGACCTTGTTGACCCCAAAGACCACGTCGTTAGCCCGTTTACCGAGCGAGTTGGCAAGGAAGCCGATCGCGAGTCTGCGTGGCAGGCTATCGCCAAGCGAGCAGACGCGTTTGTTTTTGTTACCCCCGAGTATAACCGCGGCATCCCCGGGGAGCTGAAGCTTTTAGTCGACCAGCTTTATGGGGAGTATGCCGGGAAATTTGCCGCCATTTGCGGGGTTTCGAGTGGCGACATGGGGGGCGATCGCGCAGTAGAGGCACTTAGGCTCGTACTTTTGGGGGTTGAAATGTTTCCGATAAAAAAGGCGGTTTATTTTAAAAACATCGAAAATGCAAAACTTGAAGATCACAAAGGGCACGTTGAGGACACGATTAATGCCCTTGTGAAATACACAAAAACTTGACTTTTAGCCCCTAAAATTGCTATATTTCAGCCTTCCTGCCTCAGTATTGGGCAAATATGCCAATACCGATAATTTCTGACTCTTTTTCTCCCGCCCGACGGGGGAAATTATGAAGAAACTATCAATCATCCTGCCCCGCAAGCAACGACTTGAGCTAAAGCTCACTCGCACGCGCGGGCGTTCTGTGGGTGAGAAACCCCTCCTTCCACCTATCTCTGAAATTAAAAAGGTGCGGTCGGGGAACAAAATGAGCCGCTACTTCAGGCACGTCTTTGAGCATAAATACATAAAGCGCCTTTTGGGGACAAACATTGCTGTCTTAGCATTTGCAGGGGCTCTCCTGCCTACCCCCGGCGACACGTTTACTTTGGGCCCGGAAGACCTTGCCGAGGCCGTTGTGTTGAGCTCAAACCGTGTTACGTTTGCCACCGAGCGGACGGTACAGCACCCTCTTGAAAAAATAGTAATTAGCCAAGGGTACTCTACATTCCACCCAGGGCTCGACTATGACGGCATTGTCGGAGACCACGTAAAGCCGATAATGCCCGGACGGGTCGTGGCCATCCAGCATGCTGGCGCAGGGGTTCGTGGCATTTCAAGTACTGCCTATGGGAATGCTATTTTGGTCGAGCATGCTCCCGAAGTGAGCTCGCTATATGCCCATCTGTCCCGTATTTTCGTGGTGGAAAACGAGCAAGTAGAAACAAACACGGTCATCGGAGAGGTCGGATCAACCGGTAGGAGTACGGGGGACCACCTGCACCTGGAGGTGCGCAAAAACGGCTTTCCAGTTAACCCTTATTCAATTCTGCCATGACCGTCTAGTGAACACAGTGTCCGGCTCACCTTGCTCCCAAGATAATAACTACGTCAACTGCGCTGCTTTCGCGCAAATTTTCTCCAAAGCTTACCGAGTATGTCTTGGAGAACACTTCCTCAATAACGGCAAGTATTCCCGCGTCAACAGACGACTTTGCGGAAATGGTCGTTGCTTCATAGTCAAAGCGATCTGCGTTACCGGTCTCCCCCACCTCAAATCCAGCATCTTCCAGCGCTTCTGCCGCACGGGCTGCCTCTCCAATTCTGCCACTGCCGTTTCTTATCTCAACGCTCACGTCCTGTAGTTCTGTCTTGGTTGGTAGCGGGGTGGGCGAAGGGGGTGATGGCGTCACTTGAGGCGTAGGCTCACGTGTGGGGGCAACAAGGCTTCTGCTTCCATCGGCCACGGTCCCTTCTGGTGGGGTGCTTGAGTTTACGTATACATACACTCCTCCACTGACAATTGCCACAATGGCAGCCGTTAATGCGACTATAAGAATTACAACCTTAACTGAAAGACCATTCCCATCAGAGTGCGAGGGGGGGGTCTGTGGAGTCTCCCCCTCTGTGTATGGCGGGGGCGCGGGAGGCGGCTCCGCTTGGGGCGGAGGGGTATGAATGTCCGCTACCTTCTGGGGCGAGCTTTCATGGGAAGCCTGTACCTTTTGGGTATTTAACTCTTCAATGATTTGCTTCGCACGGCTCTCCAGGTTTTTCGTATCATTAAACGCCTGTCTGTCCGGCTCTTGCTGCGGCTCCGGATTTTCTTGCGGAGAAACCGGGCTCGGTTGAGACTCCCGAGATAGTGTGTATATTGGCTGCGGTAAGGCCTCAACAGCTCCTTTTGAACTACTATCTTCCTCAACCACCACTGGCTTAATGCGGACATTGTCGCTCTTATCCATAGCAACAATTATAGTAGCAAATTATCGAAAGCAATAATAGAGCTTAATTTATTAGAAGATTACATTCCACCCATTCCCATACCGCCATCGGGCATGGCGGGGGCTTTTTCGTCTTCAGGAATGTCCGTAACCAAAGCCTCCGTCGTCAGTACCATCATGGCAACACTGACGGCGTTTTGCAGGGCACTCCTCGTCACCTTCAAGGGGTCAATTAAACCAAACTTGGTCATCGAGCCAAACTTCCCCCTCATCACGTCGTAGCCAAAGTCTCCGGATGCCCTCTCCTCAACTTTCCGGAGTACAAATCCGGCCTCCTCGCCCGCGTTTTCCACAAGCTTCTTAAAGGGCTCTTCAAGCGCGTTACAGACGATGTCTATACCGGCCTGCTCATCGGATGTTTCACCCTTCATGCCGGAAAGCACGCGACGAGCCTTCAAAAGAGCCACTCCTCCACCCGGGACTACCCCCTCTGCAACGGCCGCCTTGGTCGCTCCTACCGCGTCTTTCACCCGCTCCTTTTTCTCGTTCATCTCAATCTCCGTCGCAGCTCCCACATGAATTACGGCCACTCCTCCGGCAAGCTTAGCGTGGCGCTCCTCGAGTTTCTCACGGTCAAATTCGCTGTCCGACTCTTCTGTTTGACGCTTTAGAAGCGCGACTCTGGCTTTAATATCTGCAGTACTCCCCTTCCCTCCGACTATTCGCGTGTTGTCCTTGTCGCTCCAAACGCTATCAGCTTGACCGAGATCCGTAACCTCAATATTTTCAAAGTTTCTTCCGGTATCCTCAGAAATCACTGTCCCGCCGGTCAAAATTGCTATATCTTCGAGCATTTCCTTGCGGCGATCCCCAAATCCGGGAGCTTTCACGGCCAGCACGTTGAATGTGCCTCGAAGTTTATTTACCACAAGTGTCGCAAGTGCCTCACCTTCTATGTCTTCAGCCAAAATGACCAGGTTCTTAGAAACTTTTACGAACTTTTCCAAAAACGGCAAGAGCTCTTGTATCGAGCTTATTTTTTTATCTGTTATCAAAAGGTACGCGTCGTCAATTTGCGCTTCCATCCGCTCGGGGTTTGAAACGAAGTAGGGCGAAGCATAGCCTCGGTCAAACTCCATCCCCTCTGTATACTCGACTTCCAAGTCAAGTCCGCGGCCTTCCTCAACCGTGATGACGGCGTCACGTCCGATTTTCTCAAGAGACTGGGCAATGGTTTTACCTATTTCCTCGTTCTGTGCAGAAACAGTTGCGACTTGAGCAATCTCCTCTTGCGAGTTAATAGGCTTGGCCATTTTCTTGAGCTCGGAAACGACGGCAGACACTGCCCTTTCCATGCCGCGCTTTACTACCATGGGGTTTGCACCAGCTGCGACATTGCGCATGCCATTTGCGGTCATTACATATGCCAGAAGAGTCGCGGTCGTCGTCCCGTCTCCCGCCGCGTCGTTGGTCTTGCTTGAAGCCTCTTTCACAAGTTGCGCTCCCATATTTTCATACGGATCCTCGAGGTCAATGTCTTTCGCCACAGTTACACCGTCATGGACAATGTTTGGAGCGCCAAATTTACGATCAAGGGCAACGTTTCTGCCCTTGGGTCCCATGGTCGTAGTAACCGCCTTTGCGACTACGCTGATGCCGCGGAGCATCGAGGCCCTCGCGTCTTCTCCAAATTTGAGTTGTTTAGCCATAAGTAATAGGTGAATGGTAAAAGGTAAACGATAAAAGTCAATGCATAAAAAGGCTTTTACCTCTTACCTCTTGCTTTTTACCGGCGACCTTCTATCGCCAGTATGTCTTCGAACTTTGCAAACAGATATTCCTTTCCGTCAATTTTTACCTCGCTTCCGCCCCATTTTTTATAAACGACCGTGTCACCCACCTTGGCAGGAGACTTTCTAGCGACTCCGCTTTCTGTAACCTCATCGGCGCCAACGGCCAATACGGTTCCTTTCTGGGGCTTGTCGCCCTCCGCTGTATCCGGAAGATATATGCCGGACTCGGTCTTTTGAGTGGCCTCCACCGGTTCGACGATCAGATATCCGGCTGTTGGCTTTAGGTTTAGTTTTCTCTTTGCTGCCATGGTCGAATGATAAATTAAAAAAGCAATATGTCAAATGTAATATCCAATACTTAGCATTTGCACCTCGCGAGCGCTATTGTAAAAGGGAGTTATGGAGTTTGTCAAGAGGTATGTGTCGACGGCAAAAAGGGGTGGGTGGTTCAAACGAAGGTAATGGCCTTTCCGGTTTTGCCGGCCCTGCCCGTTCTGCCGATTCTGTGGATATACCCCTCGTAGCTCTCCGGTAGGTCATAGTTAATGACGTGCGTGATGTCGTTGACATCTATTCCCCTTGCCGCGACGTCGGTTGCAATTAAAACGCTCACCCGCCCCCGCCTGAACTCGTCGAGCGACCTTTGCCTCTGGCTTTGCGATTTATTGCCGTGTATTATGGCCACCTGAAACCTGGCCCTTCCCAGGGTTCGAAACAAATTGTCGGCCCCCCTTTTTGTTCGCAGAAAAATTAGCGATTTGGCTGCCCCTTTAAGTATTTCGCAAAGGAGTTCGGTTTTGTTCCTACCTTTTACCTCAACAATGCTTTGGTGTACTCCTCGGGCACCGTTTGAATCAATGGAAACTACTACGGGGTCTTTTATAAACTTTCCCATCACGGTTTTTACTTTGGGGTCAAGTGTAGCCGAGAAAAACAGCGACTGCCTTTTCTCGGGGAGCATGGAAATTATGCTTTCGACGTCATTTACAAAACCCATATCAAGCATCCGGTCCATCTCGTCTAGCACGACAGCCCTCATTTTGGCAAAGTCGACTCTCCTCTGGCGGGAAAGGTCGAGCAGTCTCCCCGGGGTTCCAATCACAAAGTTCGGGCGACGGCGAAGCATGTCAGTTTGCCGACGGAGAGAAACGCCGCCGATACAAACGACCGACAACACTCCCATGCCCCCAGAAAAGCTTCTGAGCTCTCCCTCTATTTGAGTAGCTAGCTCTCTGGTGGGGGCGACTATGAGAGTCTTGAACTCCCGATCCCTAAGGGCCTTATCAATGAGAGGCAGTAAAAACGCGGCCGTTTTACCAGTACCTGTTCCAGCCACTCCTACCAGATCTTTCCCTTTCATTGCCTCCGGTATGGCCCTATCCTGAACCGGCGTGGGGGCGAGAAATCCCCGCCCGGCAATATTTGCAACAATACGCCTATCAAGCCCAAAGTCTGAAAAGCCATGCTTTATTACGATGGCCTCTTCCTGGGCCTCGCCGCCTCCGGGTACAACAGCCCGGGGGTTGAAACTGCGAAGTCTCCCCCCACCCCTACTATTACCATTGCCATAGCTCCGGCCATGCGGCCGAAAATGTCTATTTTTATTCATATTAGTTTCAAATGAAACTGCTCAGTCGAAAGAAGCAAGTGAATTGAAGAAAGATACGATAAATGTAGTTTTCGGAGTACCTTTACTTGCGAACTCAGTGGTTCATCTATGAACAGTATTTGGCTCCGAAATAATCGGAACATGGGCATTGTAACACAAGGAAGCGGGGAAAGCAAATTGTGCAATGTGCAGTTATTAAAAGAAGTTTCAGAACAGATGAAGAGGAATTCTTCTCTAGATCACCCCAGAGGTCTCAACATTATGATAAGCTCAGAGAATGGTTTAATGACTACCCACATGAATACAACCACGAAAGACCACACTTGGGAATAGATTTGAAAACACCGTATGAAGTTATGCAGGACTTACGCATTTGAAGTCTGTTAAAATCTAATCAAGCCATTTTGGCAAGAGAGGGGATGATATTATGTTTAAGAATTTAACAAGCTTCGGCTATCAAAGAAGCACCAAAGAGGCCATTGGTTTTTATATGGCGTATATAGTATTGATACTGATAGTCGGTGCGGTGTCGGCTGGTACACTTGGAGTAGCTATGCAACAAAATGACAGTATTGATTTTGGACTGAGAGTAGGGAGGGTAGTGGCGGTAATCGTTTCTTCTGGAATCTCATTTTTAATTCTTAAAGAAAAACAATTATTTTAGTAGTTTTAGCCTTATTTTACTAGCCTTACTTGCAGGGTTGTTGGCATTGTTTATCGGCGGATTAGGTGGTCTAATCCCTGCCGCTTATTTAACTACGAGACCAACAAGTGTAAAGTAGAGAAATATCTTTTTTTGTTTGTTTGGTGACCCATGCAATACCAATTGTCCGAAATGTATCGCGTCCTAAACAATTGCGCACTGCCCTACAGCCAAAATGTCGACAGTAAATAAATATTTATAATCACTCCAAGCACCAACAAAGCCGTAAACCTCGTTGACAACTTTCCACTGTTTTCTTTATAGATAGCCATTAGGGCTATGTGTAACCAAGGTAAAAAATCCAAAGAATACCTGCTTCCATACTGCACCCACCCTATTCCAAAGTAAAAAAATATCGGGATCATAATTGAAAAAGCGGTGATCAGCAGATTCACATTCTGCCTGTTGTACTTCCTAGCCACGAATAGATATAGATAATACGGGGATAAAAGAAAAAGTCCCATGCCCCAGTGATCAGCCTTTATGTATGGAAAACTTAAAACCTTCGAAACTCCGTCGCGCAATACAATATCCGGCGAATTCAGAAACATATAGTAGATGTTCCCCGGAACGTGGGCTATTGAAAACACTCCGTACTCTCGTGCACGCTCATGGGCCTCGGCGAGGAAGTTGTGCAAGTATCCCAGATCACCAGTCACTCCAAAGCGCAATTTGTTGTATAGCAAACTTGCCAAAATGCCGAACACAAGAGGTGTCAAAAGCCTGGCCAAGTTTCTAAATTTTTCAAACCTGCTTTCTTTTGTCCTTAAGAGCTCGAAAACAAAAAAGAGTACCCCCAATGTTGCACTAAACCTAGTCAGAAACACTAGAGAGAAGTAGACTCCTATTAAGGAGTAGCGCTTCTTGTTCAAATACTCCAGATAAGCAAGAAACAACAAAAGGACTGTCAAAACATGAGCGAAATACCAACTCCACGGAATCATTGCAACCCCCAGAAAAGAGGATCCAAAAACAAATCCCGCAGCCCAATAGACACCATCGCGGACACTGTAGCCCAGTTTTCTTGCTATAGTTAAAACCGCCCAAAACACCCCAATTGCCATGAACGGTTGCAGGTAACCCTGCAAAAAAAGGAAGCCCAGAAAAGAAGAGAAGAATACAAAGGGTAGCAGAACCACTGCCGGAAATGGAGGGTTCGGCCAATAATACTTCTCGTTCACTAGTACCGTATCTCCTAGGTTCTGGGGCAAATCGGTAAAGTGCAGCGCGCCACTCAGGAAGGACTTTGCTAGCAGGCTATACTGCTGCTCTGAGGCAATTGACAAATTATAACCCAAAAGTGTGAGGAGCAAAAAGGTTCCAAATATAATTAATAATCTGCTTTCTTTTGCACGAAAATCCATACTTGAATTATAATGTCTATATGGCCACAGGCAAAACATACCTGAGCGAGTTCTTGAAAGTTGCTCCACTGTCGCACGCAATTTGGCGCTCAATTGAAGCATTGGCGTTCTCGAAACACAGTTTTGAAAAGCCATCTCTCGACATTGGCTGCGGGTTTGGCGAGTTTGCGGGAGTTGTCTTCGACCGACTGGAAATGGGCATCGATATCAGCCACAATGATTTGGTTAAGGCTGAAAACACCAACAAATACAAGGAGCTGACCCTGGCGGACACCAAAAACCTCCCGTTTAAAAGGGGCACATACAAAACCGTCGTTTCAGTCAGTGTGCTCGAACATGTCGACGACCCACAGAAAGCTATAGCTGAAGTCTCAAGGGTGCTTAAAAAAAATGGTTTCTTTATCTTTTCTGTTCCAACAACTGAACTGTACAGTAAGATATTAACGGTAAAGCTACTAACGCTGCTGGGGTTAACTGGGTTTTCAAGCCGCTACATATCGCTTCACAAAAAAGCCTTCAGGCACGTTTCCATTCACCCAACCTCCTGGTGGCAAAACGCGCTCGAGGAAAACGGTTTTGAAGTCGTGTACAAGTCCGGCACTTTGGCTCCGAGCGCACTCTATCTCCACGAAATATTTCTGATTACCGCTCTTCCTTCAGAGTTTGCTAAAAGGTTATTTGGGCAAAGATACTTAATGATGCCAAAGACAAAGGCAAAGGTGCTAACAAGAATATTTCAAGGGTATATCCGGATAGACAGAAACTCAGAGATAAACATGTTTTTTGTATCAAGAAAAAAATGACCTAAAAGTCGGGGTATTACAATAGTAGGTGCCCTACGGCCAAAGGTTTACTTGGTGCATGAGTTGTGATGATTGTAATCAAGGGGCCGACTTTTGGTTACTTCAAACCTCAAGCTCGGCCCATCCTTCTGGGCATAGTTCCGGGTAAAAATATGAACTTTTCGTCCATCCCCGAGGTCCCCGCTCGCAAAGCATGCAGACCCCAGAAAAGGTCTTTTGTGAAAAACTCTCCGACGCTTTCCCCTATGTAGCAGGAAACCAGCACATAATCTTGGCTGGCAAACCTTCTTTACTTTTCTTGCCAATATCTCGACCCAGGTTTACAACGGCCTCTATTTTCACCTGTCCGTTTACACATATTTTAGAGATTACCTCGTCGAGCAGCTCGTCGGCAACCTCATCATGGACGTGACTTTTTCGGTCAGTGAAAATTCGTGACCGTCGGCAGTGCGGCCTACAGGCCTTTTGCGTTTGCTGGCCACAGCCTCCTCCTTCCTAATATTTAACGTGCAGTTTTTGTATTGTATCAAAATGTGCAGATATTCCAACGCTCGGGCACAAAAAAAAGGGTGTTCCTTTTGAACGAGTCAATAAAGAAACACCTTAAACGGACCCCTCGTCGCTAGAACCTAATCATCTCCCAGCCCAGCAAGCCAAATTTCAGGGCATACTGGAAAAGTATTCCTGCCAAGATTATATTTTTCAACTTTTTTGGGCGTTTCTCATCTATTGAATTTATCATCGCCGAAATGGCCCCGACGAAAAAAAAGCTAGAAAAGGCCAAAAACCCGAAACCAATAAAATTCATTTTCCCCTCCTTTTGGGAAAAATAACTTGCGCTTTGAGGTATTTCAAAACGCTTGCGATACCCTTTTATTGATATTTGTCAAAGTGCATGGCAAGGTATAACACATTATGTTAGAATGACCAAGTGAAGGCACAAATTCTCAATCACAAAATTTTTGTCGAGCCCGAAACTCAGAGCAACAACAAAGTTTTTCATGTATCCAAAGTACCGACACTTAGAATATCTGACTTCTGCAACACGATCTGGTCCACCCTATCTAGCACCCGAGAAATGATCAAGTTTCATACTGAATCGCTTGTTGATGGGGGCATAGATGTCCCGTCCCCAGACAGCCCCGATAGTTTCTTTGTGATAAACCAAAAGGTTGATATACAAACTAGTAAAAAATAGCCTTCGCATTGCCGGGTTTTTCCAGGTCAAACCAAACAAAATCTTCAAAACTCTCAGTAAGTGAGGGTTTACAAAAATTTCTCCAATAAAGGGCAGAGATCGCCTCAATGGCGAAGCGGTCTCTGTGCCTCCTCCTCGCCTTTATTTCTAAAAATAAAGCGGTTGCATTCTCGACGACCTCTATGTCCAAATTGCAAATCTCTGTTTCCAACTTCAAACCTCCTTTGATCTACTGGGCAGGGCAAGCCCATCGTATAACCTTCCCATGACCTTACGGTCGGGTTTTTGTCATTTCAAGCCTGCAGCTTGCCTCACTTCGCTTGGGAAAGCTTCATCCCTCGCGGCGCCTCGCGGGGTTTTAAGCTTGGGAATGATAAAATCAACTTCATCCAACCCACAGGAGGCTTTCAAACAGCATGCCTGCCCTGCATGTTGAAAGACAGCCCCCAGTGGGTGCGATGAAAGGCCAGGTTGGGCTTAGAAAAAAAGCAAAAAGCCCACACCTGAAGTCGGCCCTCGCGAACAAACTCTCAGAAGAGATTAAAACAAGGGAGATATTTAATGAGGGTTCATTGAAAAAGGCTTGCCGCCACCCTAGAAAAAATTTAGGGTGTGGGGGATAGGCGGCGGTGTAAAAAGATAGTACACAATGGTCCCCCACACCCGGCGTTGCCGGAGAAAAAAATTTTTCACCCCTCCGGCCGGGTGAATGCGACTCCAAAGTCCACTCGCCAGGCCCGTGCAAGGTATCGAGCACGATGCTCACCCTGCGGTGGCAGCAGGCGGCGTGGCTTCGAAGCCGTTGTTTCTTGCATGTGGGAAATCTCCCACATGCGGTGGAGGCGTGCTCGTGCACTCCTCCCCAAGGCCATCCCGCGGAAAACCGCGAATGGCTTTGGGCAAAAGTGCCCTTTTGCCTTCCGGACAGCCGCTTCGCCAAAAGCCCTCAAAGAAACTGTGCGAAATGAATGTTAAAGCGCTAGTGTGTCTCCTGTCCACGCCTCGGGTTTTTAGGCCCATTGGCACGAAATGGCAAATCCTTGCAAAAAGGATGGGCATTAGCCCGCAAAGCCTCGCAAAACATTACATATCACGAGCTGCGCGCCAAAACCAAACCGCACACCTGCCCTTTTCGGACAGCCCACCCACTTTGCGTAAAACTTCACGGGGTAATTTTGCCTTTTTTACGACTTCCACAATCTCCCCACTCATACCAAGGCAGACCCTCCCCAGCAAATCGGAATTAGTTGGCAGGGTAGTTTAAAAGCTTTAGCCGCTTTTGTCTCCACAGCTCGCCGGGACAGAAACTGCGCTAGTGCAGACTGGCAACGCCGTGGCGGGCTCTTGGCCGCCTCAATTAAATTAAGGATTACGCACGGCCCCTTTTTTGAGAAAAAATTTCATGAGTAAAACGGTGCTCTTTCGGGCAACTGGTGAAGATCCGCCGCCCTTTTACTGCTGCATAAACAGTAGAAGCTGGGCAGAGTTTCTAGACCAGCCGCTTTCCTAAAAGAGTAGGTGTGCGACTTGGTTTGTAATGTGCTTGCCTTTCAGTCCCGACCTAGTCAGGAGCTGTTTATGTACGAGCTATACACCATGACTATGGGTTTATCAAGTATTGGCGAGATTTACCGCTTTTAGTGCACTAGCTCCTCGTCACTATGAGCATCTTTGCTTCTTTGCTCCAGTCCCTTGGGTGAAACATCGCGCGCGTTTTGGTAACAGTCTCACGAGTCCTCTTGCCTTGCATATACTTCCACTGGGCACTCCTGGCCACTGGCTCCAAAGTTTCCAGCAAAAGGTCAAAGGCCGTGCGGCCCACAGCTCTCCGCTGGTGGGGCGTGGACATTGCCACGGAGCTTGGCCAATACTCAAGCAGCCATTTATTTTCCTCAAGAATCCTCTCATATATTCCGTCCTTGTTGACGAGGGGGGTAATTTGGGCAATTTCGTGGGCCGTGTAAATATCTTGCCGGGCTTTTTCGAAAGCAAGGTCGCTCTCGTCCATCCACATGTTGAAACAAAGGGAATCGGGCCTCTCGGGTTCACCTGCGCGGCGCAAGGTAAAAGGTAAAAAGTAAAAGGTAAAAGCAACAACTGCACGAGTCGCCCAAAGCGTACCCTTACTGGCGACGATCATCAGGTCAATATCAGATTCCCTGGAGGCATTTCTCATGGCCAGGGAACCGGTTACTGCTACTAATTTCACGGTCGGAATTTTTGACAGGAGACGGGCGGCGTTCTTTGCAATCCGAAACTTTTTTTGCGAATACTTTTCTCTTTTTTTCCTCTGAGCAACCAAGCCGGTCTTGCCGCTCAAATGGAAGTACCCACCACCACTAACCACCTTTCCCCCACTTTTCAAACGCACATTGAGCTGCCAACGGTCAAGCTCGCTTTCATTTAGCGGGTAGTCAAACAGGTCGTGATAAACAACTGAGGCCTCGTGCTTCCGGGTAAGCCGCATATGGATGGTTACTATCGCTCCGGCTCCGGCGTGGGTAGAGCGACGATGCCGTATGTGCCGAGAACCTGGCGAATGGCCCCAACGTCAAACTTACCGGTCAAAACGGCCACCTCGTACACATTTGAAAGCTGTGAATTAAGCCCCGTGGGTCCGTCCCACGTACGACTTGCCAGAAACCAACTTGTGGCGTTTGGCGCAAGCTCTATGAACCTGCCCATAAATGGGTCGTTGAGGATGAGGTCTCGCATGTCAACGCGAGGATAAATCTCACCAAAGGACCTGACTTGAGAGGAGCTTCTGAAAAACTTCTCTAGGCTCTCCCTAGTGCTCATAAAACGAAGGAACTCCCAGGCTTCCTGCTTTTTACTAGAAGTCTCCGAAACTCCCTCAAACCAGTAGGTCGCGTATGTAATGTCCGGCTCGTTTAGCTCCGTCTTGGGAAGCTGTGGAACCGAAACAACGCTAAAGGAAAGGCTGGGGTTTGCCTTTTGTATTTCAAATATCTCCCACGACGGCCCGATATACATGGCGGACTTCCCCCCGGCAAATGCAAAAGTAGAAGGAGGAAGTGAGGAATCCCACGTTTGATTGGCAAAAATTCGGTAAAACGCGAGCGCCCCTTCTGCCAACTCCCCGACGGGGTTTGTGGGGTCGGCTCCGTTTTGGATCATCATGAGCGCCAACATGTCCTGCCAATGGTCCACATTGTCGGTGCTTCCCATCGCAATACCCGCCTGCTCTATGGACCCACTCACATTGCGCACGGTCATCACTCTTGCAAGTTCCCTCAGCTCACCCCACGTTTCCGGCGCTTCCCGACCAAAAGTCCTAAAGATGTCGTCATTAATGTAAAGCGCCAAGCCGTCGTACATAAGGGGTATCCCCACTATGCCGCTTTGAGTGGTAAGATCTGACACGGCGACGGGGTAAAAAGTTTCAGAAAACTCACGTGCGCTCATGACCGTCCCAGGAAGCGTGGCAAGGCTTTGCCTGAACATAGGAACCCACGTATTGTGGAGCCTGAAAATGTCCGGACCGTCTCCACGCGCAAGCGCACTCGTAAGCCTCTCTCTGTAGTCGTTTTTTGACTGGCTAATGTAGGTTATGTTTATGCTGGGATTCGCGGCCTCGTACTCGGCGATTAAAGGCTCTACTATGCTCTCGTCCTCCCACAACCCCCACCAAGTAAGCTCAACTTGCCTGGTGGGAACAGACACGCGCCCTCCCATTCCGCCAAGAAACGCCATAATGCCCGCTCCTCCTAAAATAAGGATGGCAACCACAAGCACTATCGCCAGTATTTTCTTCGACGGCCTAAAACGCTCGGCGCCACCCGTCGGCGCCGCTGAAGACAAAGGTGGTGGCGTAGGTGGAGGTGGAGGGGCAGCGCCCGGCGCTCCAGGCGCGGGGCCACCCTGAGGGGCGCCTCCGGGCTGGTACTGTAAACCAGTAGGCGCTGGTGGCGTCACGCCTTGTGTGGGCGGTGGAGGAGTGGTAACCGGGGGCGGCACAACTGTCGGGCCAGCACCCGATGGGGGTGCGCTTGCGGGTGCGGTCTGGTCAGGGTGGACAGGTTGCTTGTTTCCTTGTGAGTCCATGACAGTTTAGTAGTAGGGCGTGCTACAATCCCAGTATGAAACGATTGGGCAGGATAATCAAGTCTGAAAGTGGAGCGGTCCTCAAAGTGGGCACTGCCGTTGCGGCCACGTCTTTTGTGTTACTAGCTGCCCTATTTGTAGTTGGCTTTCAAAACAGAGTGTACCCCGGAGTTTTTGTAAATGACACCGACGTCTCTGGCAAGACCCTTTCGGAAGTCACAAGCATTGCCAATGTCCGAAAGTTTCAAGTACGGGTCGAGATAGTGTCCGAGGGAATAGACCCCTTTGAGGCGACCGCAGAAAACATTGGCCTTGAATATGCGCCAGACAAGACTGCCCTTAACGCTTATCGGCACGGCCGAGGTGTAAGCTCAATTGAAAATATAAAATCAATAGTCAAAGCTATTTTCAACCCCATTAGCTACCCTCTTTCCTTCAAACTTGACGACTCTCTGCTTAACGAGCAAATTGTTCTTATTAAGAGCTCGATACCAAACCCACCTGTCAACCCCGAGCTCTCGCTTCAGGGCGGCAGCGTCGTACTCTCGCCCGGCAAGTCGGGGGTCACGATTGATACGGCCCGTCTAAAAAATATCTTATTGGCGCGCGCCGCCTCGGGCTCCCGAGAGCCGATAAGGCTCCCGGTTGAAACCGTTGACCCTGCGCTTACCGAAATGCAGGCCAGGGCGGCAGTTGCCAGGGCAGAAGCGCTTATTGGCAAAAGCATGGTGTTTTCGTTTGAAGGGGAGAAGACAGTTTATGAAGACAAAACACTGGTTTCCTGGCTTAACCCACGTGGCTCCTATAAGGAAACGACCTTGAGGGAAGCGGTCCTCGCCTTGGCCAGCAAAGTAGACCGAGAGCCGCAATCCCCGGTTTTTGTACAATCCGGAGGGCGTGTCGTCGAGTTTGCACCGGCAAGAGACGGGGTTGTGACAAGCCAGGAGGGGATCTTTCAGGAAATTGTCGAGGGTTTCCGTGAACTAGAAAGCACTGGCACTACGTCTGCTGCTATTTCCATACCCGTTGAAAAGCAATCCCCCGCCCTCACAATGGAAGACGTAAACGACTTGGGTATCCGCGAGCTCGTTGGCAAGGGGTCCTCCCAATTTCGTGGCTCCCCTAGCGAGAGAGTGCACAACATCGTCCTTTCGGCAAACCGCATAAACGGCACTCTCATTCCTCCCGGAGAGATTTTTTCGTTTAACAACGCAGTTGGCGAAATTGACAAGTTTAATGGTTACAAAGAAAGCCTCATAATAAGAAACGGGGAAACTATTTTAGGGGACGGCGGCGGAGTGTGCCAAGTGTCCACCACCGTTTTTCGAGCGGCGCTTGATGCAGGACTTGAAATCGTTGACAGGCGCCACCACTCCTTCCGCGTAGGGTACTACGAGCAGGACTCCCTCCCGGGGCTGGATGCGACCATTTACTCGCCAGTCGTTGACTTAAAGTTTAGAAACGACACGGCCCATCACATACTGGTTCAAGCAAAGGCCGACACGAAAAACATGAAGCTCGACTTCGAGTTTTATGGGACCAAAGACGGGAGGGTGGCCAGCGTGTCAACCCCACACATCACCACAACGGTCCCCGCTCCGGAGCCAATTTATGAAGATGACCCCACAAAGCCGGCCGGGGTGGAAGAGTGGGTCGGGCACTCCTCGCCCGGCACCGCCGCGAGCGTAGAATACTCTGTTACTAAAAACGGGCATGTACTCCACCAAGACACTTTTCGCTCGACATACAAACCGCAGCATGCAAAAGTATTGAGGGGAACAGGGGGGTGAAATTTTTTCACATCCTATTACTTGTGAACTGGTTTCAAAACCAGTTCACAAAACTAACATTTAGAAATTAAACTAGCTTGAAAGGCGAGTTTTGAATCAAGTTTTATGAGAATACTGGGGATTGAGACGAGCTTTGATGAAACGGGAGCGGCTGTTGTCGAGAACGGAACAACTATTTTGTCGGAAGCTCTGGCAACCAGTGCCGACATGCACCGGGAAACCGGCGGCGTAGTTCCCGAAAAGGCGGCAAGGCAACAGATTAGCTCCATGCTTCCAGTCATCGAGAAAGCTTTGGCAGACGCAAGCCTTGAAGCAGACGGACTTGACGCTGTAGCAGTGACTCACGGTCCCGGTCTTATAGGCTCGCTTCTCGTCGGCGTCGAAACTGCCAAGGCACTCTCATATGCCTGGGGAGTGCCGCTTGTCCCAGTCAATCACTTGGTGGCGCACCTTTATGCAAACTTCGTCCGAGACAACAAGCAAAACAGGGCGGGCAAAGTACCGCAATTCCCCGCCATTGGATTGGTTGCTTCCGGTGGCCATACCGATATGGTATATCTAAAGGACCACAGAAACTTGAATGTCCTTGGGAGTACTCGAGACGACGCGGCAGGGGAGGCCTTTGACAAGTCGGCTCGACTATTGGGTTTCCCCTACCCGGGCGGCCCGCTGCTTGCAGCGGCAGCTGACAAATTTCTAAGCCGCCATTCTGGCAAACAACCACTTACCCTTTTCCCCCGCCCCATGATAGATAGCGATGGCTATGACTTTAGCTTTAGTGGCCTCAAAACCGCGGTTTTGAATTATACCAAGAGCTTCCCTGAAAAGCTCGACAAGTCGCACCTCGGGGCTGAGGTGCAAGAGGCAATGGTCGACGTCATAGTTGCAAAGTCACTGCGGGCAATCAAGCAATATAAACCAAAAAGTTTTTTGCTCTCCGGAGGTGTGGCTGCAAACAAGCGCTTAAGGGAGGTTTTTGTTGAAAGATTAAAGAGAGAAAAATTGGACATCAAATTTTTCGCACCACTTCCAAAATACGCAACGGATAACGCAGTGGTCATCGCCTCCGCCGCATATTATTTAAAAAGTCCAGTCCACTGGAAAAAAGTAGTCGCCGACCCGAGCCTAACAATCGCCGAGCTTTGAGTACTATCTGATATACTTCCCCCATGGACAGCAGGTACAACCACCAAAAGTACGAGCAGGGGATTTACGAAAGGTGGGAGAAGGCGAGGCTTTTTGAGCCCTCGGGCCATGACTCCCGGCCCTTCACCATTATCATGCCACCCCCTAATGCAAATGACCCCCTACACATTGGGCATGCTCGAGAAGTGGCAACACAAGACATCCTTATTCGCTACCACCGCATGAAAGGAGACAAAACCCTCTGGCTCCCTGGTGCCGACCACGCCGGCATCGAAACACAGTTTGTATTTGAAAAGAAGCTCCAAAAAAAAGGCAAGTCTAGGTTCGACTACGACCGGGCAACGCTTTACAGGATGATATGGGAGGATGTCCAAAAGCAAAGTACCACTATGAAGAAGCAGCTGCGCAGGCTCGGGGCATCCTGCGACTGGAGCCGCTTCAAGTTTACCCTTGATCCGGATATTGTTGCGTTAGTCCTGAAAACGTTTAAGAAGCTCCACGAGGACGGCCTTGTTTATCGCGAAGCAGCACTTGTCAACTATTGCCCCGAGTGCGGGACAGCATTTTCAAACTTGGAGGTTGAGCACAAAGAAGTTGCCGACCCTTGGTTTGAGATAAAATATGGCCCTTTTGTCGTCGGAACGGTTCGACCCGAAACTAAGTTTCGAGACACTGCTCTTGCTGTCAACCCAAAAGACAAGCGCTACAACAAATATATAGGGAAAACCATAACGGTCGAAGGGCTTCTAGGGCCGGTTGAAATGACCGTCATTCCCGACCCACAGGTTGACCCCAAGTTTGGCACCGGCATAATGAAGGTTACTCCGGCGCACGACCCCCACGACTTTGAGTTGGGAAAAGAGCACAAATTGCCGGTGGCTCCCATTATTGACTTTGATGGCAAAATGGACTTTTCGTGGTACTTGGATAGCCCGGAATTCAAAAACGAGCCTAAAAAGTATCGAGATCGCGCAGAAAAATATCACGGGCTTCCCGTCAAAAAAATGCGTACTGTAATGAGGCAAGACTTGGAAGAGGACGGTCTGCTGGTCAGCTACAATCCAAACTACAGGCATACAATTGCGGTCTGCTACCGCTGTCGCACCCCCATCGAGCCGCTTCCCATGGAACAGTGGTACATAAAAGTCCAGCCGCTCGCCAAGAAAGCATTGGCTGCAATTAAAAGTGGCAAGGTCGGCTTTCCCAGCAAACAGTTTGAAAGACGTGCACTTCACTGGCTCGAAAACCTAAAAGATTGGAACATTAGCCGGCAAATTGTTTGGGGTATCCAGATCCCAGCTTGGAAATGCGAGGATTGTGGGGAGTGGGCAGTTACCGACGGGGAGAAGCCCAAAAAATGTCAATGTGGAAGCACCAAGCTTACAAAAGACACCGACACTTTTGATACTTGGTTTAGCTCTAGCCAGTGGCCTTTTGTCACTCTTCAAACGGCCAAAAAAGGAGACTTTGAAAAGTTTTACCCCACGAGCGTTATGAACCCGGCGTATGAGATACTCATGTTTTGGGTGCTCCGCATGATAATGCTCGGGCTTTACATGACGGGGCAAGTACCCTTCCGAACCGCACTCCTCCACGGTCTGGTGCGCGACAAACAGGGCCTAAAAATAAGCAAGTCCAAAGGCAACGTTATAGACCCGATTGAAATGGCGGACAAATACGGAGCCGACGCGCTTCGAGTGGCCCTGGTTTGGGGGACGAAAGTCGAGCACGACAATAGCCTCTCGGAAGACAACATCCGAGGCCAGCGAAACTTTAGCAATAAGCTTTGGAACGTGGGTCGGTTTGTTTTGTCAAATAAATCAAATAGCCGGCACTCCGTGCCCAATTTACAACCGAGTAAAATCGAAAACAGCAGTGACAGGAAAATTATTTCGGAGCTTGAAGGGGTCACAAAAAATATAACTTCACACCTTGACAATTACAGCCTAAACGAAGCGGCCGAAGAGTTATATGATTTCGTCTGGAACAGGCTCGCAAATGATTATTTGGAAATTGCGAAAGCTCGTCGAAAAGACGCCCAGCCAGTGCTTGAGTATGTCCTTGCCGAAACCCTAAAGCTTGCCCACCCTTTTGTGCCTTTTGTGACAGAAGCTATTTGGCAGCAAGGCTTTGCCAAGTCAAAAACGGACTTTCTGGCCGAGAGCAAGTGGCCATCAAATACCAAACCCTGACGGAGAAGCCGAGGGGTTTGCGGGCGCTGCGTCCGGAGTTGCCGCCGGCACTTCCTCGACAGACGCCACTATCCCGGCAATTACCTCCTCATACCCTAAGCTGCCCGGGTCTTTGACTGCTACGATCGCCTCAAAATAGCCAATGTCCCCAAGCGGGAAAAACCAATAGGATAATTCCTCGCCTGAAGCGTCAATGGCAATAGTAAACCGATACCCCGACAGCTCACCTAACTTGAAAGCGGCCACATCCTCGGCCAGCGTTACCCCCTCCGTAACCACCTCTTCGGCGCGTGCAGCAGAGACAGTTTGAAGTGTTACCCCGCCAACGTCGCCCCTACTTATGAACATGTTAATGCCGTCCACAAACTCCCCAACTGCTCCGGGCTGTCCGTTGTAAGATAGCTCAAAGCGCCCCTCCCCCACGTCAACCCCGGCGGTCATTTCAGGGGGGTGAGCCAGGCTAAACCCAAGAGTCGTTGTGTTTGTCGTCCAAAGCGCAGTATCGGTCGTAAGCGTAGGCGTGGGGAGAGGGGTTTGCGACAAGTCCTCAACGGTTTCCGCGGGGTCCGGTGTCGGCCCTACGTCCCCCACCCCTCCCTGGGCTCTCACTATAAGAAGTGCCGCTGCAAGTGCAGCCACTACAACCACGACGATGGCGGCTACTGCCACAGCCCTCTTGCCCCCACCCTTATCGGGCGGTTCGTTGGCCGGGACTTGACTTGTCGGCACCACGGAACCCGCGCCGACATTCAGAGGTTGTTCAAACTGCGGCGAAGCATTCTCCCCGGAGGCAGGGTCCAATGGCTGAGGCGTCGGTACACCAGTCTCGACCATGCCTTCCACGCCCGTACTCGATGAAGGCTGGGCTGAACCCGAGAAAGAAGGGGGAGCATCTGCGGGAGGGGCTACCGGCGGGTGGTCGTCGTGGTGCTCCACGCTTGGCACGGAGCCCGGTGTAACGGGCGGAGCGGGAGCAGGAACGGAGCCCGAGCTCTCTGGGTTTTTCTGTGGGTCAGGGTTGTCCATACATTTAACTGTATCACAAACTATTTTTCTTCTGAAGTGCCAGTCTGTTCTCCCTCGGCACTGTCTTGGCCTTCCTCTGCCCCTCCCCCTTCAACATCTACAGCTTCAGGAGCGGGCGCCTCCACCTCTTCTTTTTGCGGCTCCACCACATTTACCACAATCTGGCTGTCCTCAATGTCTATGGTTATCTTTCTACGGTCGTAGTCGAGGTCTGCAACAGTTATTTGGTCGTCTATAGTACTTAGCTTTGAAATGTCAACCTCAAACTCCTCTGGAAGCTCAAGCGGCAAAGCCTCTACCTCTATCGCGTTAAGGGATTGGTTTACGATAAGCCCTTGCTTTTCAGCCGGGGCTTCACCCACAAGCCTTACGGGAACCTCCGCCGAGACCTTTTCTTTAAGATTTACCTGCCTAAAGTCAACGTGGAGAATATCCCCCGTTACCGGGTGGACTTGAGTGTTTGCAATTAGCACCGGCCGCACAAGTTTTCCCAATATAATTTCAAACAGTCCGGTCTCTCCTTCTTTTTCTAATATTATCTCAAAGTCTTTCCGCCCTACAGAGATTGCCGTTGACTTTACATTTTTACCAAAAATATTAGCCGGAATGAGGCCTTTACCGCGCAATGACTTTACCTTGCGGCCAAGCAACTTTCTCTCTTCCGCTTTCAGCTGTGCTAGTTTAGCCATGTTTTAAAAATTAAAAACTCGGACTCCTTGATCCGAGCTCCCCGTAGTATAGCCAAGAACTGCCTGCTGCGTCAACTCCCGAGCTATTGAAACGTTTACAGGGAAGGGGGCTAGTCCCGATTGGGGCACGTAAGCATAGTAGAGGCTCTTGGCACCAGTATCATTTCTGGGTGTGGTATACGAAAACGCGACACCCCGTACACCTCCCGGAGGGATGCTGACAAATACTCCTGCTTCAGCGCGATCTTGCTTTGGCGAGAGCTCCAGCCCTTCCTCGTCAAACACGGCGTCCGGTGTGGTCAGTAGCCGCACATAAGCATCATAGGGGTCTTGTGTGCCATTGTTCCTAAGTGTTAGAGACACGGTGTGCGCAACACCGTCCTCAGAAACTACCATTTGGTGTTCTACACGGCGAGAGATGAAATCGTTTACTTTATTGACACCCAGGTTTGCTTCGTTCACGGAAAGCCAAGTGTGCTCGCACCGAGCGCACGGGGCTTCAGGTAGAAGACTCCCTCCCCACCCACGAGCTAAAATGGCCGACTGGACAGCCGGGTCTAATGAAAAGAGCTGAATGTGCTTGTCCTTTAAAAGCTCGAGCCCTAGCATTGAAAGCCGAGCAAGCTCTTGGGGGTCGCTTTCTTCAACCCGGCGGGAGAGCTCCGACTGCAAGCTCGTCAAAAGGTCCACCTTAACTCTTGACCCTGGAGAAAAGTCCCGATGTATTGCATCGTCAAGCGTGCGGGCGACGGAGGACTCGTCCACAACTAGCCCGTGTCCGGGAAGGGACACAGGCCCGACAATAGAAAGCACACGCTCAAGCGCGTCTACATTAATGGCCACCACCCCGTCGACCTCTTCTCCCAGCTCTTTGTCTAAAAACCATGCGGCTCGCGCCGCACTTTTTGGGAAGTCAGGGTCCCAGTTGCTGTCGCGCAGATACCAAACGGCCTCTCCTAAGTATTTCTCAATGGGGGGCGGGGGGGCCACATACCCCCGAAGCTGGCCATCGGCATCGTACACATCAAGCGTCTCAATACCTTGGAACACACCGTTTCTAAAACGCACAAGTCCGAGGGAACCAATAAACCCTCCCGTCGGCCGAAGTTCGTTGCTGTTTTGAAAGAGCAGCAAATAAGTTTTACTCTCACCCACACCTACAACCCTTGGCAGCAGTGAAGCCCCCTCTCGAGCAATACCCACGGTGTCGCCGTTAAGAACAGATATAATTTTTGAGGGAACAATTTTTTGGGCCAACTTATTGCCTTGCAAATAAATTCCGTCGATAAAAGATATGTCCCTCAGAAAGCCATCGAGCTCGGCCGCGAGGGCCCCGCTCACGTCTCGAAGTGGCGCGTGCTTCCCGTCTACGATGTGCGCTTTCAGAACACCCACATGCCCGGCCACCCTGTTCGCACTTTGCAGCGCTTCCGCGCTCCTTTCCAGAAATACACTGGCTTCCACGTGTACATTGTGAAAACTACCCACCAGCGGGACACTCGAGTATAGGGAGAACCCACCAGTACTTTTTTGAGCGGAATATTTAGACAGTGCAAGGTAGGGCTCTACCAGGGCGTACCTGCCGCTTGAGCTAAAGATCGCGCTCATCAAAAACCCACCCACGCCTACCACAAAAAAAAGGTAGGGGGCGGCGTAAACGACCAGGACTGAAATAAAGAGCCCTGTTTTTTTATTAAACGGGAGCCTTTTCATCTATTCATTGTACACCAGTACACAGTAGCTCACACTAATCTTTTAGGTACAAAAATACATGAAACCCACTCTAAGTGCCTCAATGAATATCACTCGCGAATTTGTAATGATTGTCGATAATCCTACCGCTATTTAAATGTTTGAAGGCTTCATGAAAGCGAACCCGTGACGTGAAGTTTAACCCTATATCTGCTCGTCGAGGATTTTGTTAACCAAAGCGTCTGCGCGTGCGTTCTTGGAGCGCTCCACGTGTTCGAAGGTGGGTCGGCCACCTTTTATCAAGCTCTCGGCGCGCGCGAAAAGTGGTTTTAAGTTTGGAGACTTCACCTTGTAGTTGCCATTAAGCTGCTCTACCAAAAGCTCGGAATCTAAAAAAAAGTGTGCGGTGGAGCTACTGCGTCCAGACTCGTGAAGCCACTCGAGGGCAAGTATCACTGCCGTATACTCTGCTACGTTATTGGTCGCTCGCTCCAAATACGCTCCTCCTTCGTGAAGACATTTCCGACCCGCAAAGACGACAAAGGCGGCGGCGGCGGGCCCCGGGTTCCCGCGCGCTCCTCCGTCACAGTAAATGCTCAACCTTGCCACTCCTCATGATAACGGCGAGCACAACGGCTGCCAAGAGGCGAGTCTGGACAGCTGTATACCAATAATGGTCTCCCAGTGCCGTTATGGCCATGAAGATAGTCGCTCCTAAAAATGCTTTGTGGCTTAGACCCTTCAGAAAAACAAGCGCTGCCATGCTCCACGCAACAATACCAAGCTCCGAAAGCGCCAGTAAGAAAACGTTGTGCACAGGCTGAAGCAGCCTGGTCCCAGGGGGAAGCGTGGAAACAAACCCACCTAAACCCGCCCCGAAAACAGCAGAAGACAACATGGCCTCTCGTGTTCGCTCAATGAGAAAAAGGCGCTCTGCGATGGACGGGCCATACTGTGCATTGTCAAAATTAAAAAATAAAAGTCCAAGCGAGACTAAAACCCCTAAAGCAATAGGGATATTTTGCCTTGCCGGGAGTTTTTCTAAAAGTAGCGCCGCGATGAAAGCGACTATCGCCAGCTTTGAAAAAGAGAGGGCGAGGGCCAAAAGCCCAAAGGCCGCGCCGGGAAGCTTAAAGCGGGATGGCTTTAGTTTTATAAGTAGTACGAGTCCGACAAAGCCCGCCATTGCGTTCGGATGAGAAAAGGTGGCGTACGGCCTTAAATAGGTACCACTATCCAATACGACCCGTGCCACCCCCGGCGTCGTGACCGAAAGCCTGCGCTCGCCTAAAAAATAAAGAAGTCCCCCAAGTGAGCTCTCGGCAGCAAACTGCGCAAGGGAAAGCGCCCCCACCCCTATTAATACAATTGACAAGGGGGTGCTAATGATAGCCAAAGGGTTTTTAAGTGAGCTGAAGATGGCGAAGGTTATCAGTGCCTGAAGCACCCGTAGCCACCAAAAAAGACTTACAAACGGCGCCGTGGACACGAGGACGTTAATGGTCAAAATAAGTAGTAGGGTAAAAGCCGAGCGACGGTGTTCCTTGAAAAAGGCCACTACTTCTTTTCTGAAAAGAACAAAAATTAGTGCAAAAAGCGCATCCGTAGCCAATAGGAATGGAGCCAAGTAGTCTACTCGTAGCCCGTTGACAAGTGCCCAGTTAGGCCACAGGTGAAGGGATAGTTGTGTGGGTAAAAAGACGATGAACAGCTGGAGCGCGGTTTTTCTCACTCAGCGGTTATAACCAAATAGCGCTCCCTATCTTCTCCTTTGCTTTCTGTCTTTACGCCCTTTTCGTCAATTAGTGCCATGTGGACCACGCGGCGCTCGCCCGGGGTGAGATTATAAAGATTTTGAGGCTCGCCCGTCTGGCGCGCACGCGAGGCGGCTTGTCTGGCAAGCTCTACCAGTTGGTCCTCCTGCTTTCTGCGCCAGCCGTCAACGTCCACGGACACTTGTACCCAGTCTCCCGTTTCCACTCGTAGATACATGGCAAGAAATGATTGTATCGCCGCAAGCGCACTACCGTGCCCTCCTATTAAAAGCCCGGCATCGCGGTCCGCTGTTATTTGGACTTCATAGACGTTCTCCTCGTCGTCGTGGCCGGTGGAGACTGTCCCCGAAATAGACAGGTGCTTGATAAGCTCTTCAGTTTTTTCCTGAAGAAGTTTTTCTATTTCCATTTGTAGCCAATTGTACCAAACCAAGTCGCTTCATCCAAGGCGTGAGGCCGCCCGCTCCAAAACTTCTATATTGTTGGAGAGTTTGCCAGAGAGAAAAAGTCAGCCAGTAAAGAGCTAGCCCTGATGGAAACCCTACCCCTATTAACAAAGTCATCAAGGGAAAAGTGTAGATCATGGACGATTGAAAGTTCGCAGCAAAGTCGTCGGTCGGGGTCTTAGTCTTTTTGGCCAGTTTTTTTTCCTCCTCTATGTAGGGCATTGATATTTTAGCCGAAATAAGCTGGGTAATAGCTGCCAGTACAAGCACTGGCCCCGGGAGCGGGAAAGGAAGTGTTGCAAACTCAAACACGTCGGGACTCGTTACGTCGAGGTAGAGAAATTTAGTGTTGATAATTGTATCCGCACCAAAACGCAGTGGCTCGTAGAGAAATTCGTTAAAGCGCGTCGCAAGCTCCCCAATGTCTCCCACCAAAACCGTGGTAAACACTCTAAAAAAGGCAATGAGTACTACCAGCTGGACAATTTGGGGTACGCACCCTGCGGACGGATTAATACCTTTCTCTCGGTAGAAGTCGGCCTGGGCTTGCATTTGTTTTTTGCGGTCGTCCTTATGGCGCTCACGAAGCTTTTGGAGCTCGCCCTGGTGTTCCCTCATTTTTGTCATAGACTCGACACCTTTTTTGGTTAGCGGGTGAAGCAGAAACCGAAGAAAAGTGGTAAAGCCAATAATTGCCAGACCCATATTTGAAAAGAGGATTGTGTAGGAAAGCACAAGCCCGTTAGCCAAAGGGGCCGTCAATAGTGTGTTAAAAAGCTCTCCTATCATTATCGTTTTTCTGGTACGGGGTCATACCCGCTTCCACCCCAAGGGTGGCATTTTGACAGTCTTTTTGCCGTTAGCAAAGTACCCCTAAGCGCCCCATGGCTCTCGACTGCTCCCCGACAGTACTCGGAACAAGTCGGTTGATACCGACACCCCGTGCCAAAGAGAAACACCACGAGGGTTGAGATAAAGCTTTTATAAAAAGACAGCAACATCTCCCTATTATACTCCGATCTTACGTTTTGCAAGGCTTGCCAAAGGCCAGCAGATTGCTCAGGCACGGCTCAAAAGTACTGCTAGCTCAGACATTAGTGTTTTACGGTCAACGCCCACCGCGCTCGGCCTTGCAATTATCAAAAAGTCCCGTTTCACAGCCATAGTGGGGAGTAGGGCCCTTACGGCGTCGCGGGATGCGCGCCTAATGCGGTTTCTCGCAACCGCTTTTTTGGACACATTCGTGGAGACCACGAAAGCAAACCTGCTCTCCGGGCGGGTGCTTTTTTTAGAGAGGACCACAAAGTTTTTGGAGTTTTTCGCGACCCCCTCGGACTTCACCGCCTCCACTTCTCGGTAGAGCTTTAGGCGGTTTCGGGCGGGCAACATCAAACTGCGAGCCTCCTACGTCCCTTTGCCCTCCTCCTTTGCAAGGTTTCTCTCCCGCTTTTTGTCTTGAGGCGCGCCCGAAAGCCGTGCGCTTTAGCCCGCCTCTTCTTGCTTGGCTGGTATGTCCTTTTAGGCATGGGATAAGTATACCACTTTCGGTGATTTTGTGGGTTGAGAAATTGTGGATAACATATTAAAACAGAGTGGAGCACAGGGGACAAATTTTCGCGCCACTTTTACTGCTCCTGCCTGGTTTATTGCGCCCTGTCCATTGTGCCTTGTCCAGATATTATGGCCAAACACGACAAAAAAGCTGTATGGAGGGACGTCATCGGAAGCGTCAAGGTCGCGGTTTCAACACCTGTTTTCAAGATGTGGGTTTCCCAAACGCGCCTTTTAGGGCTGCGGAAGGTTGACAAAAAGCGCTACATCGCCGAGGTGGGGTGCGAAAGCACATACGTCAAGCAGACCGTTGAGCAAAAATTTTACGGGCTGCTGCAAGAGGCCTTGATGAAAACCATTAACGCCCCTAGTGACTTGACGTTTGTCGTCAAGCCCCAGACGCAAAAAGACATTCTTTCGTCCCCATCTCCTCTATTTTCGGAAGGCAACAAAGAGGGATACCTGGAGGCCATTGGAAGAGCTCGCCTCCGGCCGGACTTCACTTTTGAAAACTACGCGGTTTCCGGGAGTAATCAGATGGCCTGGGCGGCAGCCGAGGCCGTCGCCGCTCGGCCCGGAAAAACTTATAACCCTCTTTTCGTTTGGGGGGGTGTGGGGGTGGGCAAAACGCACATTATGCAGGCCGTAGGGCACAAGATGCTCAAAAACAGCCTTGAGTCCAAAATTTTGGTTTGCACAAGTGAGGAGTTTAGTAACGACATGGTAGAGGGGATTAGGAACAAAACTTCGGCCCGAATGCGCGAAAAGTACCGCCAGCTCGACGCGCTTTTTATAGATGATATTCAGTTTATCGCAGGAAAAGAAAAAACCCAGGAGGAGTTTTTCCACACTTTTAACACTCTCGTTAACTCCGGCAGGCAAATTATCCTAACCTCAGACAAGCCGCCGAGCGAGCTCACAAATGTAGAACCAAGGCTTAAGAGCCGCTTTGAAGCGGGGATGATAGTTGACATTTCAGAGCCCGACTTTGAGCTCAAGTGCGCAATTATCCAAATTAAAGCACTCGAGCGCGGCCTTGAGCTTGACAATGAGCTCGTGGAGCTAATCGCCGGAAACGCAAACGGCGCACGCCCAATAGAGGGCATGCTCACTCGCCTTATGACTGAAATGGTCATGAACAAGGTCCCGCTTACCGAGGACCTTGTCAAGTCCGTTATCAGCAGCGGTAAGTCCGTTGTCTACGAAAACGGAGAGGCGAGAAGTCGTACTAATCCGGAAGAGGTGATTAACGCCGTTTGCAGCCATTACAATTTGGGCAGGAGAGTCCTTTTGGGCAAGGGGAGGGCAAATGTGGTTGTCTTGCCAAGGCAAATACTCATGTACATCCTGAGAACAGAGCTACGGCTTCCCTACATGGAAGTGGGTCGTATAGCCGGAGGGCGCGACCATTCAACCGTGATGCACGGTGTGGAAAAAATCACGGACCTTAACTCAAAAAATGCGGATGTTCGTGGGGATATCTCGCGGATAAAAAAGTACGTCTGGGGATAGTGGTGGACAGCATACAAAAGTTTTCAACATGTCAACATCGCGGTACAAATTATCCACAATTTTGTCAACAATTCAGTGAGGCGGGTTTCCACTCAAGCTTTTGAGTACAAATAAGCCGAGCTGTCCACACTGTCCACAACCCCTACTACTACGACTACTAATTTATTAAGTTAAGTAGTTAATACCAAGAATTGGAAACTTTAAATTCTTTCAAGTATACTGCAAAAATGCTAGCTTCAGTAAAACAGAGTGAATTTGCAGAAGCAATAAAGGAGGCAAGCCGTTTTACGGCCGCGAGGGCTCAAATCCCCGTTTTGGGTAATATACTCTTGAGAACTTACAAGACCAAACTTTTTCTTGAATCTACGAACCTGGAGGCTTCCTATTCGACGTTCATAGGGGCTCAGGTAAAAAAAGAAGGAGCGCTCGCGCTCCCCGGGCGCGAGCTTTCAGAGCTGGTATCCGGGATGGGCGATACTGTGGATATCAAGTCAAAAGGGGAGAGTGCACTTCTCACTTCCGGCCAATTTGAAGCGAAGCTTGCCGGGGTAAACCCTTCAGACTTTCCCTCTGTGATAAATGCAGTCGACAATGCTACTCCTCTGCCGGAGAATTTTACGAGCGCTCTTGCAAAAACCACTTTTTCAGTTTCAAGAGACGAGTCACGCCCGATACTAACGGGAGTGTTATTTGAAGCAAAAGATGGGGTATTAAATATCGTGTCAACGGATGGGTTTCGTTTGTCTCTCGTTACTCACCCATTGGAAAGCAAGGCAGAATATTCATATATCGTTCCCGTTTCGGTGCTTTCCGAGATTTCTCGCATCGCAACAAGTAAAAGGATTAATTTTGAGCCACGGGATACCGAGCGCCAGGTGCTTTTTGAAATAAACGGAAGGATTATCTCAAGCCGCGTCATAGAAGGCACTTTTCCATCTTATGAAGAGCGTATCCCAAAAGATGCGAGAGTGACTATACTTATGTCCAAGCAAGACCTATTAAAGGCCGTTAAAATGTCCTCTGTGTTTGCGAGGGACGGGGGGAATACTATTACTATAGATGTGGGCGAGAAAGGGCTTGAGGTTACAGCCGAGAGCCAAAGAGGATCGCTTGAAAACCTGGTAGTAGAGGGAAAAGTTAAAGGTGAACCTTTGACTATAAAATTTAACTATCGTTTTTTAGAGGAAGCACTTAACGTCATAAGTGGAGAAAATGTGGAGCTTGCACTTGAGGATGAGTCTTCTCCTGCAGTCCTCAAAGACCCGGAGGACAAGTCTTTCGTGCATCTTGTGATGCCTGTTAGGGGCTAGAAGCCACTGTTTTTAATTGCAGGGTAAGCCAGTTCGATTTCGACTATTTCGTCTAATAAAGTAGTACTACCTCTAAGCAAGTACACTGGCTGAAGGAAGTTTTGGTCTCCTGAGGTTTTTTGTAAATATACAATTTCTATGTCATCTATAAAAACTTGTCCATCGACAATAACATTATCAAATTTTGTGTCAATACTTCCTCCTGCTAGAGAGTAGACAGTGACCTTTTTGGGGTTTTGTTTTATATCATTAGTCAAAGCCGTGGGAAAATTATCTATTAATTCGATACTAGGTAGTTTGTCAATAGACACAGAGAAAATGTTTCCGCTCCTATCTACAATAACAGACAAAGTACCTAACCTTGCCAGGTCGTTTACCAACCTGAACCCGTTTACTGACTGTACGAATTTAACGTTTGCAAGCGCTGCCTCATCTCTATCCCCAACACGAAATGTTTCAGCTTCGGTAGGCACAAAGTATTCAATACTATCGAAGCTAATTGATTCATTTTTAAGCAAAGGGCTATTTTCTAGTAAGTTTTTAGCTACAAAAATTAAAGTGTCTTGATCTAGAAAGTTTCCTGAAGTGTCATTTTTATGGTCATCTTCTGGCCCAGGTTTGTAATTGACAAGCCCACTTCTCATCTCTACCCTCAGATATTTAGAATCTTCCCGCCAAACAAATATCGTTCCATCTTTAATGTCATTCAAAACACTTGGATCGCTTTGTATCCCAAAACCGCGAGCTATAGCCATTGTTTCAGAAAAAGTTTTTGATCTATTTAATATCTGATAAACAGGTAGTTCCCTTGGAAGGTCATCATCAGAAATTAAGAAATTGATATTTCCCAAACTCCGACTGTCCAATGTGTCAGTGGGGTCTTCCAATTGGAATCGGCTAGTGGTCACATTGTCGCTAGGAATTGTATTTTCCGGTCTACTTCTCCCTAAAGTTAGAGCAATAACGACAATGAGTGAGATAAAAGAAACAGCTACAAGTATCATAGTCTGGTGTTGTTTGAACATATTGACCATACTTTATGGTATATCCACTCCACAATTTCCTCTACCTACGCAACCAAAGGGAACCTCTTTTGGAATAAACGGAACGATCATATACGGAGGGGGATCAGAAGACGGAAAACCAGCGATTCCAGGCCGTATACGAAAACCTCCTCTCAAATCTCGAAATTCATAGTGAACGTGTACGGATGCAGCAAACCCTGTCATTCCTATGTTTCCCAGCTCTGTTCCGACATTTACAATATCACCATCTGAGACAGCAAGTGTTTCCATGTGTACGTATTGAGAAACAAAATTTAGTCCACAAGTAGCCCTTATTTTAACAAATTTCCCACCCAATTCGTCTTTGTCTGCTCCGATTACAATACCAGGGTGGGTGGCAATAACCAGTTTGTCCTCGAGGCGAGACGAATCGACAGGGTGAATATCTATAGCCTCATATGGCGGCAGTGGCACCCCAACTGGTGATATTACACTTCTTGCAGGAGGGCCGTGGGACGCTGAACCTCCTGGACCCTGATTTACAAAGTAAGTCTGTCCGGAGTCAACCGTTACAGGCCATATTGGTCCTGGACAGGCTGGTGCCTCGCCGATGATTATCGAGGTGGCGGCGAAGGACGTTTCACCGCTTGCGCTTTCCGAGTCCGCAGTTACACGTACTGTGTTTGTAACTATTGAGTCTGCGTAGCGCTCGTCGAACTCGGCAGCCACTTCAAAAGTGAGAGAGTTTCCGGTTATGATCTGATCCGGTATGGCTACTTCCGTGTCAATAAGTGGCACACCCATGGATGGAAACGAAGAAGCCGCTGACGTATTTATGACCAAGAATTGCGGACATTCAAAACTACCATCCGCATTTATTGCCTGGCAATTGTCCTCAATCGAGATGTTTGTCAGGTTTTCTTCTGTGGCGGTTATTGTGATTTCATAGTTTACACGCAGGGGAAGATCTTCGTTTTCAAAAACGTTTCCTGTAAGCGACTGTTTTGTGGCGTCAATAAATCTGGATCCTTGGGACCCCGTGGCAAAAGGACTAAACTGCCCCTGTGGTGAAAACGGACTAAATACGTCCGATGGGGGGACAACAAGCGCACCTGTGTTGATTATTGTGAATATAATGACAAAAGCAACAGGGACAACAACTATTAAAGAAAGGGCGGTAGTGCCTACAGCAGCTATTGAAAATATAATCATCATGTGTGCCAGAATTATGAAAGACCCCAATACTTTCCCGGCAGTTTTTATGGTTTTTACTCCGATCTTTTTTGCCGCACGCAATGCGTCCACGGCCAAGAGGGCTGCTGCCGCGGTCCCGCCACTTACAGCCCCGGCTGCAACACGAACTGCTACCTTTTTGGCGATCGCCTTACCTGCTTTTTTAACTGCAACTTTCGCGGCCTTCTTCCCCCCCGCCTCAGCTAGTTGTCTTACTTGTGATTTTTCTCCGGAAGCTGCCATATCACTTATTTAGCCTTCTCCACCACTCTAGGACTCGGGCGGCTGCTTTGCACCTTTGCTCCTCCGGTCGCACTTCTAGACCGGCTTTGGACACCAAACACGTCTTGTGGGCGAGTGGTAATAAATTGGTACTCCTCGGGGGAGGCCACCACGCGTATCGGCGCGTGGTGTGGGCCGGCAAATATTATGCCCTCCCCGATGTCAGCTGCTAACAGGAGCTGCCTCTCGCCCTGCGAGAGGTAGAACACCTCTGTTATCTTGTTTATGGCCGCCGGAGACTGCTTCAGGAGAAGCCTGAGGGAAGAGTTTGTAACGACAGCCTTTCCGATGTCGTGGCTCAAAAAGTCCTCCACGTCTTGAGAAATTGTAGTTAGTCCCAAATAGTATTTTCTGGCGCGCTTGACTATTGACCACATAAACTGTGCCGAGTCCTCATATCTCATCATGTGCCATGCCTCGTCAACTACCAGAAGGCGTTTTTTAATGTCCCCCTTAATTTTGGTCCAGATGTAGTCGAGAATAATGAACATGGCAATAGGCCGGAGCGTGTCCTGTACATCGCGGACGGAGAACACGGTAAAAGGGTTAGTAATATCTATATTTGTCTGCTGGTCAAAAATACCGGCGAAGGAGCCCCGGACGTACTTTTCTATACGAGCTGCCAGGTCAAGGGCATCGTCTGTCTCCATCCCAATGAGGGCCTTGTAGAGGTCCTCAATAAGGGGTGATTCATTTTTTTGGGTTGAGGGCTCGACGGTTATCCCCTTCGCGCGGTAAGCGTTTATGATGGCGCGGTCAAGTATTGCCTCCTGAGTTGCCGTCATTTTACCCATGATAATCTTGAAAAGCGAGTGGAGAGTCAAGACTTTCAGCCCCAAATGGTTTTCCCCTTCTTCATAAATTTGCGAGAGGTCAAAAGGGTTAATTTTGGAAGGAGAGTCAAACGAGAACTCTATATACTCCCCCCCAACGGCGTCGGAGAGGGCGCGATACTCATTCTCCGGGTCAATGATAATAACTTCCGCCCCCAGCATCATCGAGCGCACACTTTCCAGCTTGACTGTAAAGCTCTTCCCCGCGCCGGAGGTCGCGAAGACGACCATGTTACTGTTCTCAAGCTGGAACCGGTCAAAAATGATAAACGAGTCGTTTTGGAGGTTTATGCCGTAAAGCACTCCAGTGTCGCTTGAGAGCTCGGCGCTTGTAAATGGGAACGTGGTCGCAAGTGACGTGGTGTCCATGTTGCGGGTTATGGAAAGCTTGTCTTTACCCAGGACTACTGCCGAGTTAAGGCCGTTTCTCATGTCAAGCGTCGAGCTTTTTGCCTCTATTAAAAGCGCCCCGAGCGTGGCTTCCACGCGGCGGGTGATGTTGTTGAGATCTTCTATGCTGGCTGCCGGGACTGTCACATAAAACGCAAACTCGAAAAAGCGCTCTGACCCCTTGACCAGCTGGTCCTGGAGCACTTTCGCGTCTTCCAGCTTTGCCGCGGTTGACGGGTTAACTATTCTGCCGCGCTGAAGGTCTGTTGACACCTCGGCCTCCATCTCTGTAATTTTACGTCTCAGCTCGTCAAGCACGGACTTCCCCTCAACTGGGTAAATGTAAAACGAGAGGTCGAGCGAATGATTGTAGTTTATCACCGGCTCCATCCACCCGGGAGCGACAAACCTGGGGTAGCCGGTAACAAATAGGGTCCGCATATAAACGTCGCCAATTTTTATGTAGTCAAAGTCTACTTCTATTGTGTTTGGGGCTATTGCGTCAAGCGCCGTGAGCTCTCCCTTTTTGACTGCCTCTGCCGGGTCGTTGACCTGGGGCTTGTCGGCTCGGTTTAGAACCTCCTTCATTTGGTCGCTTGGGGAGTACTGCTTGGGTTTGCCGTTTTTCTTCGTTTCCATTTCCTCACTCCCGAGTCTTTTATGCGCGCCGCCCGGCAAGTGTATGTTTGGAAGTTTCATGGCAATAGTTTAAATTGTTTCTTCGTTAAATTCTTTTTGTCCCAGATCTTTAACCGCCTCCTTTTCGGGGTTATAAATGTCATGGTAGAGCCGGATCAGCTCGTCGTCTTTTAGCTGCGTTAGCCGAAGCCCCACGCGCGCCGCCTGGCGCTCGAGGTTGTCGCGCCTGGGGTAGAGCACGATCTTTGCTTTTTCTATTATATAGCTTTTAGGGTAAGGTAATCCCTTGTCTTTTTTGCTGACGGTTAGGGCAAAGCTTTTCTGGACCCCCAGCTCGAAAGGGAAAAAAGGAATAACCAACAGAAAGCGCTTTTCGAGGACGTTTCTGGTCGTGATGGTCTCCTCTATAAATTTGCGATAGTTTACCATGAGACCTTTCAGTTTTGGCGTGGATGCACTCTCCATGTTTTGGTCTAAAAAGTCCAGGTATTTGGCAATGTCTTTCCTTTTGGTTCGGACGACTATTTGAATAGCAAAAGAAACTGAGTTAATGAGTGCGGCGTAGGCTGCTATAACCGCTTCTTGCTCGTTCTCCGAGAGCAGGCTAAAGTTCAGGGACGTCGACTCCATAATTAGTGCCGCCCCGCCATCGCGAAACAGGACCAAGTTGTCCGTAATGTCGGCAATCGGCAAGAATTCCTGAGTGGTGGCAGCCAGGGGCTCGTCGGGAATTGAGAGGATGGGAAAGTGTAGGCTGGGAAGCTTTATCGATGGTGCTTTTATTTTGGGCATTATATTTATGGATATTACTGCGCTTCTTTCCCTCCGGCCACCCTGGCAGCCCTGATTAGTATCGGAGTAATTATTTCCCCTCTGGCTTCAAACTCGAGCGGGTCGAACTCGTACCCCTCTTTCTCCGTTTCCATGCGGTAAGTGCCGTTTACAAGCGGGGTGACTATTCGGAAGTGCCCCACATTGTTTGACTTGAGTGCGCGCAGCGGTCGCCCCTCCTTGTCGGTGATTTCAAGGATTGCGCCTTCAATTATCTCGCCCTGTGGGGTAAGTATTTGTCCGACCACGACGTTGGCCTGCTCAGGGGGCGCGGGGAGCGCTCCCGAAGGGGCTTCTTGCGGGGGCTGCGGCGCAGCTTGGCCATAAAGGGGCCTGGGGGCGAGTGGCTCCGGAGCCGGCGTGGCCTCGGCCGGCCGTGTTTCGGGGGCTGGTGGAGAGACAAGTATGGGCTGCCCTGGCGGGCGATCGTGCTCAATTGTAACTGGCTCTGAACGAGGGATTTCAACCCCCTGGGTAGCGGCTTGCTCGCCGGTCCGTACCTGTGTGTCCGCCGCAACATTGCCCGCGCCCGTGCCGTCGACTAGTGCGCCGGACGCTACGACTTGGACAGCCGGCACAGTTTGTGTTTGAGTTCTAAATAGCGATCCGATACGGGTGAGGAAGGTTTTTTCTTCGTTTTCCAGGTTGGCGAGGAACTCGTTGAACTTTGAGAGTTCGGGCCCCTCACTCTCCGCTGCCTGCTCAACGAGAGTTTCCGGGTATGCTTCCTGGCCGTCTGTCGGCTCGGGCGCAAAAAACTGCCTATCGGTCCTTTTCCAGTAGAAGAGCGTTGGGGTGTAGATAGACCTGAAAAAAGCAACGACCCAAACCTCAAAGGGGCGCCCCGAAATAGGCAAAAATGCAAAAGCCGCTCCGGTCAGGACAGAAACAATAATGGCCGGCCAGCGGACGAAAAACGGCAGCCCGGAAGTGTGGAAAATAAGGGCAATTCCGACCCCGGCCGCAATCTCTAAAAATTGCTTTAAGGTCATGTCTCCGACCAGCCGAAACTGGTAGGAGCTGATGTTTTGTGGTACCGGGTGGCTTTCGTACATGTATCTCCTCTCAATTCTACCTCGTGAACCGTTCGGTTCAACCCCCACAGTTTTTCACGATTTGGTATAAATTGCACAAATATGGTAAAATACTACCAACTGCCATGGGTGAGAGTGAAAGCAATAATATGTCAGCAGAAAGGCCAGGTTTTACCCCAGAGACAAACCGCGACCGTGCGGTAGAGCTTCCCGTGCTTGGCCCGGAAGATGTTGTCTTCATGTCCAGGGACACTATGACCAAGGGGCACGATCCCACCAGAGAGCTTTTTGTTGATGATAAGCATGAGGGGTTTAAGGATAGTGCTTTTTTTCAAAGGATTGAAAACTTGGCAAACGCGGCCAGGAGCAGTAGAGAAAATGAGAGCAATGTAGAAGTCGAAAAGAAAGGAGAAACAACTGTTCTCGAGGTTGGCGACGTGGGCAAGCTGCCAGAGGATGTCAGATTTCTGCTGTTGGATAATGAGGGGAATGAACTAAATGGAAAGGGGATTGTGGCAGTGTTCAAGACGATAACGGAAGGAGCGAAAAAGTCCCCTAGCAGAACTACTGAAAGAAATGCACTGTTTGCCGTGGTGGACAAAGATACCACAAAAGGCGCGAGAAAGAAAATGGAAAAATGGGTCAAGCATAATGTAAAAAAGACACTTGTTGAGTCCAGGACGCTCTCCTTTCCCTCTAAAGACAGCTTGGACGCGGTCGATGTTGGAGATCTGGGTTCGGTGGCAGAGCCAGAAAATAGCGACAGCTCGGATGAATACCACCAAGCCTCCGCCTCGCCAAAGGAAGATTTGAACCCGCCAGAGCCTGCTGCCCAGCCACAAGACATCCAGCCGCCTGATCAAGTTAGGGAGTCGGTTCCTGCCAACGGTGTATCAGGCGAAAACGATACTCCCGACGCGCCTGGGGTTAGTGGGGAAGCGTCAGAAGGTGCTGGCAAAAAAGCCTTTGGTGTCTCAGTAGAAGACAATGGTGCCGTTCAACCTGAAAGTGAGGAAGTACCTGCTGCCTTCGTTTCGGCCGAGCCGGATCTGAGTGAACCAGACAAACTAAACAGTGAGGAACTTGTACAAAAACTCAGAGACGGAGAATTAAGCATAGCAGACGCGCCAGCTTCCAATGAAAACGGCGAGCAAGACGAGGAGGGCTTCCCTTCTCCTGAATATATGCTTGATTCAGTCGAAGATAGTCTTGGGGTGGCTCTTGATAGAGGGCAAAGATCCAGACTGAACGAGACCCTGGAAGAACTTAAAAAAGAGTGGAAAGAAAGAAAAAGTCAGGGAGTTGGTAACAAGGAGAACGATGGTATTTTTGAGGATGCCTTAAATAACGAGATCCCCTACATTATGGAAGGAGCCGTACCAGAAGACCAAGCCCACTCACCCACTGGTACTGTTTACCCGTCGTCGAATGGAAGCGAGGGGGGGGCCGAGGGCGGAGAGTCCGTGGTAGTGCAACCCAGGCCGCCCGAAAATCAACAAATAGAAAGCGATAGCGGCTCGGCTGCGAACAGGACGGGGCAGAACACGCCAGTAGAAGAGCTTGAAAGTACGGGAAATCCCGTCGTCGACAATTTGGCTAGGGATGCACAAGAGAAGATTCAGGAGGCGGAAAACTTTGTTCAAAAAGTAGCCCCCCGTTCACAGCGACAGGCTACTCCTTCTCCGAATGAAGCCCTAGAGAGCAGTGAACCGATAGCCATCCCGCCCAGGCCAACCAAGGAGAAGCTTTCTGAGATGTCGTATGCTCAGATCGAGGAGCAGAGGGAAAAGCTCAGGGAGCAACGAGAGCATTTTTCTAACGACGATATATTTATAGACAGAATGAACGAGTTGCGACGGGAATCTGAGGAGAGGTTTAAAGAGGCAAATAAAAAGCCCCTTTTTATTTTTAGAAGAAACCTTATTTCGGATATTAACAAAAGAGACAAAGAAGTAAAAAAAGCATATCGAAAGCTTAATAAAGAACTTAGGAAAAATAATCGACGACCTTTTGGTTCTGAACTGGAAGCCTTTACGGCACTTTTCCAAAGTTATGCCCCACCGCCCAAAAAAGTACCACACCGACTAGGGGGGGTACGCGAGGCTTGGGCTGAAAAGTATAGAAAACATTGGATAGAAATGGCCAGAAAGCTTTACGACAAATCCCTTATGACTCCTATGCCGGAGTGGCTAAAAGAGGAGGAGGGGCAGGCGGCAGGTGGCGGCGAGGCAAGGGCAGAGGTGCTCGAGTCCAGGGAAAGGCAGGTGGCCCTGCACCCCGAGGTGATGGGTGGCGGGGAAAAGAAGACAAATAATAACGAAAAGTTTTACGACTTTATAAACGAAGCGATGGACTTGGTCGAAAGTGGTAGGGCGAAGGTAACTATATCCCAGAGGTTCAAGCCGGAAGAATTTGACCCAAGGCACAACGCGCCCAAGGAGAAAAAGATCAGATTAAAGTATGGGAAGGAAGGGGACGATTTGGTGTACGCTTACAAGACAGAGAGCGTGGGAGAGGAGGAAGCATATGTCCTTTTAAAATTAGCAGCAAGGGGGCTGGCGGCTGCCCACCTCAGTAAGGACTTTGGGGAGGCCGACTTGGTGTCTTTCAGAACAGGAAATGGGCGCGCATTGGTGCTTTTCAGATATACCACAAGGGAAGATACAGCTGGGGTTCCCTTGGGAGAGCGGTTTGAAACAAACATGGTGTTTGAAGTGCCGGAAAATCTGGCGGAAAGTGTCCAGAACCTGGCCATAAACGGGGGCAGCTTTGATGAAAAGAAGGTAGAGGGCATGCTTGCCGGGAAGCTCGCGCTTTACGAGCCGGTTTTTGGGGAGGGTAAAATGAAGATCGCCAAACCGGCCAAGAATGGAAATGCCGAAATGGCGACTAAGGTTGAAAATTACCTCTTGGGGCTGGCTGAAGTGAAGAAATTGCTTGATGATAAGGGTAATACCAATGAAGCGGTGAAACGAGCACGAGAGTACGTAGAGTACTTTGTCGCCGAACAGTGGCCGACCTTAACAGGGGATAATGAACGCAAGAAAGGTATTTTTTTGAAAGAACTTAAACGAGATCTTAGTTATGTTTAAAATCAGGATGTGGTATAGTTCGTAATATGTCAGAATCAGAAGGACCAGGACAAGGAACCGAATTTAGTTTTAGGAGGCCAAGTTTGGAGTTCGACTCGCCGCTTCCACTTGACGAGTTGTCGGAAGATCAGGAACCACAACATGCGGCCAGGATAGAGGAGTACCCCCCCCAGCGCGAGATGTTTTTTGGTGCGGAGATAGCTTATGACCAGGATATGGCGATGATGAGATGGAATAGAAGTGAAATGCCGATTGTTACTGGACATAACGTTCCTAGATATTGGGAAGGCCTAACGGAGTCGGAGAGGCAAGCCCACAACGTATTACGAGAGTTAAACAACGTTGCGTATGTTAAGAGAAACAAAGGTGTTGGTCTTGAAGAGTACGGCGACCCTAAAGTAAACAGCCATATGTATAGCATCGCAAATGAAGAATTAGAACATGTTTACACAAAAACACCTGGGGTTAGGCAGGCGCTTGAGATATATGTGGATATTTTCAGGGATTATGACAATCCAGAGTATAAGATGACTATTGGAGAAAGAAGAGGGGTCAGCATATTTCAAATACAAAACCGGGGCGAGGCTGACAAATTCAGGTTATTGGTAGAAAATAGACTGCTCGGGGTAGTAAACGAAGATCATAAAAAGGCAGCCTTCGCTGAGCAGGTTGCGTTTGATATGCTTTATGCGTTTAATGTGTTTGAATCCTTAAGCATGAAATGGGACGAAGGTGGTAGATGGCCTTCGCTTTCTTACAGGAAAAGGAGCAGTGAAGCAAGCTTCGTAAATAGGAGGCTGATGGGAGAAATGTTTCCACTAAATACTCTAGTGGAAGATTCACTTCAGGAAAAGCGAGACGTAGGTGCTGGCATATGGTTCGCTAAACAATTCGAAAAGAACGGCATAAAACAGGGAGGATATAATAAACTGGTAGCAGTACCTATGAACAACGAAAAGGTGATGAAGAAGAATCTTTGGAAGATAAAAAATGGGACCCTTTATGTTCCCTCTGCATACCCACCCACCCTCTTGGGTTGCGGATTGGAGACATTCAACGTCAGCGGAGGAACGCTGCTTGACTATTTAGAGGAACAAAAGGAGATTCCGTGGAACAGCGTTTCAGGTCCCGTGTCCGCGGGCTACGCCGAACTAATGTCAAATGCGGGGTATCTTTTGTCTGCTTTTAAAGCGAAGAGGAGGGTGAAAGTGTTAGAATCTAAGCCGGACGATTTGGTTAGTTATTCACAAATTACAGCTGCTTTACGAAAGCTTCCATATCTGGATACTTTGCAAAATAGGAGGGCATTATTTCACACCACGGGGGTTGGTTATGAGCCAAAAAGCAAACTCCCAAAAATGGCGGGTGGTGCTTTTATCAAAGGTATTCAAGAAGGTATAGCCCGAAAAGCGACTGATATAGGTGAAGGTGACGCTGCGTTTTTTGCAAAATGGAAAGGTGCTGGCCCCTTCTTCCCCGGTGACGGCATCGGAATAATAGAAAGGTTGTTATTTAGTTAGAATGCTCCGCATAAAAAAGATACTTTGTCTAACCGATAGACTTGAAAACGCCCCTTATTGCGGATCTGGTCTTATCGTACCTTCCGGCTGCAATTCTATCCCGCGCAGCCTCCTCTGGTGGGACTCCCTGGCCTTGAGATTGCGCAATACGACTCTCTTGTCGCCTTGAAAGTCTATCATCCACTAATCCTCCTGCTAATGCAGCTCCGGTAGGAGCTTCAGTCGGGATATGTCCAGGCCTGTCCCCCTTCACATAGTCCCTCACGGCACTGGAAAGCCCGGGTAAAGCCAGGAGAAGGGTGAGGCTGGCAAAAAAGCCGATGTCTTCCGTTCGCCCGGTCCCATACCCCCCCGGAACTCCACCACCACTAGATCCGCCCTGACCCAAGACACCGGAAGTAATAGCGTACGGATTGACTAGATCTAGCCCGGTGTTGCCCGAACCGAAAAGGGGTTGGAGGAATTCTTCTACTAAATTAAAAACGACAGCTAAAAGTGATCCCCCGTTTCCAAGGCCGAAAAAGAGAACATGAGCAAGGAATATAAAGGCGCCGATTGTTACGAACACCAGCATGTTCGCAAACATCAGCCTGGCCCATGTCCCCAGTACGCCCTTACCGGGGCTCACAATGTTGACTAGCCCGAATATTGGTGCACCCGCTGTTAGAAAGAAAATAGTAATTTGCGTTTTCAGGATAAGCCAGAATGTCCTTACCAGTACAATGACTAAAAGCACAATCACTATTAGTGCAATGATGGGATCAATGATAAGACCTGGTATTGAAGTGATGTTTACCTCCGTCCCCGGAATGTTTAATCTAAAAACTCTGGCAAAAACACCAGCGCCGCTCAATGCCTCCAGGATGAAACTAAACCCATAAGCAAATATGCCTACCACCCCATTGTTAATTTGTGTATAAAGATCGACAACAGAGAGTGAAGTCAGCCCAGGAATAAACACCTTTAGGCTCGAAACCAGAAGCCCGAGAAGTACATATCCCAGGTCCATAATAAAACCGGCTATCGGGAAGGAAAAGGTTATGAATATTAGTGAGATTGCTATCTGTGGAATTGCATATTGCACATTGACAACAGCCTGTGGGGATATCCTTGTCCGGAGCATTATCATAAATGCAACAATTATGATAGCAAAAGTCATGAGGGCAAGTGTAACGTTTCTGACTGCGACCCACAAAAGAGATATGGGCCGAAGACTGTTACTGAATCCAAACCCCTCTCTGGATTGCGCGTTCGCTGTCGGGGATATTTCGTCCAGTTTATATGCCACATATTCCACCCCCGAAGTGATTCTGGTGCTGTATAGCCTGTCGCTCGCGCTTGCGGCCGCAAGCGCTGGTCCTAGGCGCAACTGGCCCTGGCCCAATTTGATTATGTCAAGAAAACATCGGAAGGCCCCACCAGAATCGTTGCTTCTTCCTGCACATTCGGCAGCATCGCCCCCTGCCAAGCTGAGAAACGAGTTTATTATCCAGCTAACCTGTGCGTGAGTATATCTCTCGCCAAAGATTTCATTTGGCGGACTGCCCTGTACCTTTTCGGCAAAACTTTTATAGGAAGGTTCCCACCAATTTCCATCCTGTGCCAGGGCAACAGGCGCGAGGGACTGGGCGAGGATGGTGAGGGTCAAAAGAACAAAGACCGACCTTTTTAGCATCCTCTTGGTGTATTTTCTCATGGCAGGGCGTAGTGTTGTCATCTTTCAGAGTAGCACAAGGTCCTCGCATGCAAAAGATCTAATTCCTACCCTCACAGAAGCTTAAGGGGAACTGTGTGCCCGACTCCTCTCGATTGGCAAAAAGCGGGGTGGTTATTACTACTTTGAGACTGCAAGACTCGGCTTCGGAAATCTCAAGAACCTTCAGCAATGATTCCTCGGCCTCCGTCCTATACTGTTCAAAAGGAGAACCTAGTATTGAGATTAGAAAACTTTTGTCCCGATCGTTGAAGATTATTTGATATCCTTCACCTTCAAAAAAAACAAAACCGTACGTTTTATCGGCAACTGTCGCGGTTCTATAGAAATTGTTCACTTCAACTTCACCAAGCAAAACTTTGTCTAAAGCAAGCGGAGGGGAATCTAGTGGAAGGTTTTCGCGTCCAACAGGGGGTTCAAAACTTTTTCTTTGCAGCAGAGCGTGCCCTCCACCAACGACAAGGGTGACTAAGACGAACAGTATGGCTGCTATTATCTTCTTCATTGTTAGTTCACACCGCACACTGCGGCAGCCGACCAGGGTCTCCAGTTGGTCCCATTGCTCGATATCTCCACTGCCCTTCGAACATTGTCTTCTGGGCCTATGAGAGAAGCAACACATTCGTCGAGTACGCTTTGGTTGGAGACTGTACAGAACGGCTGCACTTCTCCTTCTCCATCGTATCTGCCATCTCGGTTCAGATCGAGACCTATACTCCAGTCGGCAAATGCCCTTGGACAGCGTGGAAGCAGATTTATCTGAAACAGCCCGACACTATAGTCCCCTGTAGCGCCGTCGGCGTTTGGGTCAGCCTCGTCCACTAGGCCATCGCCGTCGTTGTCAACGCCGTCTCTCGAGTTTAGGCAGCTATTGTTTAGCGCAAAAGGGGAACCGCCACTTTCCCTATTGCAGATAATCGAGGCGTTTTCTGCTTGGTCACCAAAAAAAGGTCTCAAATTTTCTACACTACAAGGATTTCCTGCGTCTGTTATTACACTGCAGCTCCCCCCGACACCTGGCAGAGATCCGCGAGCACCCGTGCTCGCTCCTATCCCCTTCGGCCGGAGGGCCTCCTGGAGGTCTTTGAGGAAGTACTCGTGGATGCCTCCGTAGAAGGGGATGTAGAGCTCGCCCTGGGTTCCAGGCTTGTCGGCGGCCCTTGCCTGGGTCCTGACATCAACTTCCTTACCTGTTATCGACACTGCCGACTGGTTTTGGGCAAGGTAGGTGACGTTTGTCCATGCGGGTATTTCTTTGAATTTGTCTATGGGGACAGTACTGCCCCCAAGCTTTGGGAAGACGCGCCTGACCACCCCCATAGTGCCGTTTACCAGCCGGTGCCAGAGGTCCTCGACTAGAGGGCTCTCGTTTGTTATTTTGGCTAAGGTAAACCCTTCTAGAGGGATTACCGCGGTTCTCTCGCAGAGGGTGTAGCTTTCCTCGATTGTCGTGGTTGTACACTCGGCGGCCGTTCCCCCCACGGCGAGGCAGGACTCGTCGACCGTTGTGCTTTCTGTAGTTATCAAATCGTGCACACACACAAAGCGCGCCTGGTAGGTCAAAAGCGCTTGTATGTCGGTTTCGTCCTCGTGCCCAGGGTCGCTTCCGTTAAGCTCTCCGAGCATGTCGTCCCCCGGGTTTGTCTTTTTGTCTACTATCGTGCAGTTTGGACCTATTTCGGGCGGAATCGTGTCGTCACTCGCGTCCCGGGTGAGTGGGAACCCACCGGGTGTATACGTGTTTTGCAGGTGTCCCCCGACTTCGTTGTTTTCCAGAGGGTGTGCGTGGTAAAGGATGTCAAATTCGGTATTTAAGGCGAAATCCTCAAAAGCAGGAGCGTCGTCGCTTTCAAGCACACCACCCTGGCCGACGGGAATGTAATTAATATTTGCGACGCTTACTTCTCCCGCAGAGAAGGGACCGAGCAAGGGGTTTTCCCGTTGATCCTTAACATTATACCTGCCTTTCCTGTCCTCAGTAGAGGAGAAGGGGATGTACTGAAAGTCCGGGTTCCCCGGGCCACCGGCCGCATTAGTCAGGCGGAGGGGGATGCCCCCGGGCTCGTAGCAGACCCCCGGGATGGGCCCGGCCATACAAACGTAAATTTGGTCGTGCCGGAGGTTCGGGTCCGGGTCTCCTCGGCGAGCGAGGGTTGCCTTGGTTTTTTCCTCGAGCCTTTGGTCCGTTTGGATATCCATGGGGAGGAGGCGGCGCACGGGCCCGCTAAAGTTTATGAGCCAAAACAGCTCCTCCGCCGCGCGGCTACTCGGCTGAAAGTCCAAGTACTCCTCCTCTGCGCGCTGGATGGTGCCGTTTAAGTACCAGGAGACATAATTGTTCACGCGGTCCACAAAGCTAACACCACCCCCCGGGGGTATATTGTTCTCGCTATTTTTGACGTCCTCGGTGTTCCCCGCTATGGGCAGCTCGGCATCCGAAAGGTCAACTCGCAGCTCTGCCACGGAGTCGATGATATAGTTACAGAACCTGGGATTTCTCCCATTACATTGTGTGGCCTGGTCAACAGACACTACAAAAGTTTCAGTCGTTATAAACTCGTTCCCACAAATAAGTGTCGTTTCTTCCACCACCGGATTACAGGTGTCCCCGGGGTAGGGGCGGAGCGAATGAAACTCCGGGTTTTGTACCTGGGCACAAGTGGGCCTCTCGTCCGGGCCCACCTCGGCCCCAAAGGCCGGCCCACCCAGGGTTACCGGCCCGCAGCCCGGGGCTGCCCATATTTCACTGGCAGGTTCGTTTGGCCCAAGGCTTATGTAGACCGGCGAGTTTACAGAGTTGTCTATGTTTCGGATCATATCGGCAAGCGCCTGTGGGTTTCCCGCAAACCCGCATGCGTTTCCCACACATAGCCTGACAAATTGTGTCGCGCTTGAGGTATTAGCTGCGTGGATAATGGCATTTTGGTCCCCGGGCCCTCTGGCAATTTGTACAGCCCAGCCGCCGCCGACATTTGACAAGGTTTGGCCAAGGTCGCTAATTTCACCAAAAAACTTTCCGGTATTTATTCCTCCTTGGGAAGGGTTACTTGAAATGGCTGCCCGCAGCTTATTCTCTCCTATGTTGTGTTCTGCCTCAAACATAGGGTTGGTATTTGTTGGAGTAAAGTGTATAGCGGCGATTACATTAGGTCTGGAGATAAGCTCTTGGAATGATTGTTGTAGCTCTTCCACGCTCACGTTTTTATCAAAAAATCCGGTCTCAGTAATTATCAGTGGACGGCTTGTGATTTCCGTTCCCGCGAACGTTCTGCCTATCCAGTCGCTTGCGGACACCCCGGGGGCGTTTGGAATGCCTGAGTAGGTATTTCCGGCAAATGCGTCGAGACTACTAAAGTTTGCGCCACTGCTTCGCATGGCATCAAGTATCTCGCGCTCCGTCGGGTTTGTGAGGTTAAAAATAGGGGAAACTAACTTTACATTTGCAAGAGCCCCTGGCCCAAGCGCGTCAAGGACGGCGTTCATAAACTCGGCAAGAGCGTTCCCTATACATTGAGTAGTAGGGTCACCCGCGGGGGGGGCTGGCTCAGCCTCCTGGGCCGAGACGCTTGTGAGCGTCGAAAGCCTAGCCCAAAGCACGGCTACGGCTACCAGTTGGACGAGGATAGTTGCAAAAAGAAGTTTGCTTCCGGGCATATTTAGGGCACGACAACTCTAAAGTTTAGTATATCAGGGACATTTGTGAAGTTTGAAATGGCTACTAGGATTAAAAACGCCAAAGCAATCAACAAAAGCCCTAAAATAGCGTAGGTGAGCGTTCCCTTGGCTCCCTCAAGCTTCCTGGGGTCCCCGGCGGAGGTAATATAGCGAAACCCGCCGATGACAAGCATTACAAAAATGACAACACCGGCAATGGGGAGGGCTATTGAGATGACGCTGGCAAATACAGCCGTCAGGTCCCCAAGCATATTCGGGGCATTTGCCACCAATATGCCCTGAGCATGAACCGTTGGTACCATAGACCCATTGTAGCAAAAATAGTTGAAAATGCCTGGGACTGATTGGAACTGGCTAGAAATAGCCGTAGATGGTTCGCCAAATACTGCGCTTGTTGTCGCGACTGGAGATTGTTTTTTGTAGTAATTCGAAATATTCAAGAGAAGCCTTGCGATTCCGTGGCAAGCGGGTCGGGGACTGTCGACAGCGCAAAAGCAGACAACATACTACTTAAACTATAGCAAAACTAGAAGCGATTTACACAATAGTGTTTCTAAAAATAAACTCCACACGACCTTACGGTCGGGGTTTTGTCATTTCAAGCTTACAGCTTGCCTCATTTCGCTTGGGAAAGCTTCATCCCTCGCTACGCCTCGCGGGGTTTTAAGCTTGGGAATGATAAAAAAGGCGATGAAGTCTCATATTGTGCTTATACATACGCTATATGAAAGT
>Ga0210057_1000820_pt1 | contig 49858 bp, 47 predicted proteins | sample CryGeyCG2114_010_2_FD_183968 | JGI IMG/M metagenome (GOLD analysis project Ga0210057, IMG submission 183968) | Groundwater microbial communities from aquifer - Crystal Geyser CG10_big_fil_rev_8/21/14_0.10 (SPAdes) (version 2) | ecosystem: Environmental > Aquatic > Deep subsurface > Groundwater ...
CTTGATTTGCATCGTCCGTATATTGACAATATTCAACTGGTGAGTGCGTCGGGGAAAATGCTCGCGCGCACACCCGAGGTGATGGACGTGTGGCTTGATTCCGGCGCCATGCCGCTTGCGCAAGACCACTATCCGTTTGAAAACACCGCGTGGGTGGACGGGCCGGGATACCCGGCGGATTACATTTCAGAGGCAATTGACCAAACCCGCGGATGGTTTTATACGCTTCACGCGGTGGGCGTACTCATGGGCAAAGGAAAGGCATATAAAAACGTGATATCTCTCGGACACATTTTGGACGCGGAGGGAAAAAAGATGAGTAAATCCGTGGGCAATGTGGTGAATCCGTGGCACATGATTGACCGCTATGGCGTGGACGCGTTGCGTTTTTGGATGTATACCATCAACCAGCCCGGGGAATCCAAAAACTTTGACGAAAAAGTGGTAGATGAAATTGTAAAGAAAGTATTTAATCTGCTTCAAAACTCTCTCCACTTCTACACACTCTATCGTGACAGCGTGCCGCACGAAGCAAACCGCGGCTCCGATAATGCTCTCGATGTGTGGATTCTGGCGCGTTTCGACACGCTCCATATGGGGATGACAAGTAATCTTGACGCATACAAAGTGCTTGAGGCGGCGCGCGCGATTCGTGAGTTTATTGCGGACCTTTCGCAGTGGTATATTCGTCGTTCGCGCGAACGATTCAAAAATGGAGGCGAGGAAGCGCGAAAAGCACTCGGTACGACAAAACATATTCTGCTTGAGCTTGCAAAAGTTATTGCGCCGTTTATGCCGTTTCTTGCGGAAGATGTGTACCAGCAGGTTGGTGGCGCGAAGGAGAGTGTACATTTGGAATCGTGGAGCGCCGTCGTGCATCCGGACGCGCAGACACTTTCAGATATGGAGGCAGTCCGCAGTATCGTGTCACTTGGGCTTGAGGTGCGTACGCGTACGGGAATGAAGGTGAGACAGCCACTCGCGGAGCTGAAGATGAAAAGCGAAAAGTTGAAAGGAAAGAGTGAATTGCTTGGAATTATTGCCGACGAGGTGAACGTGAAAAAAGTGACAATTGATAGCACATTGAATGATGAGGTGTGGCTGGACAATACGCTTACGCCAGAGCTAAGAGAGGAGGGGGAGATGCGTGATTTCGTGCGTGGCGTACAGGATATGCGCAAAAGTAAGGGGCTGTCTCCCAATGATCGGCCGACCATGGTGGTGCATGCTGAAGGGGATGCGCGTGCGCGTCTTGAAAAAGAACGTGATGAGCTGATAAATAAATTGTCACTCGACGGTATTCTTTTTGAATCACGCGATGATGGAGAGGCGATTTCTCTTGGTGATGACAATGTGCGCGTGACGTTGCTTATTTCATGAGTTACCAAAAACATCACACTGACGCATTTGTGTTGCGAGTGTACTGCGCGGGAGATGCCGATGTGGATTGTATATTGCTCACGCCGGAGGATGGCGTAGTGCGCGCCCGCGCACAGAGTGCGCGCACACTCCGCTCTCGGCATCGTTACGCGCTTCATGAATATGCGCACTGCCATGTATCGCTTGTGCGCGGGCGCGCCGTCTGGCGAATCACCAACGTCTCACCGCGCGCAAACATGCTCCGCGGACTCTCATCTGATGCGCGTGTGGCAACCGCACGCCTTTCACGGCTTGTGCTTCGACTGGTCACCGGTGAGGAACACATTCAAGACCTTTTTGATATTGTGATGCGCGGTATTACGCTTTTTCGCACAGAGGATCGTCGCACCGTTGAAGCTATTACGGTAGCGCGCATCCTACACGCGCTTGGGTATTTTGTGCACACCGGTCCGTATCGTGACGTGATGGGTGCTGATGACACGCGCGCGCTTTCAAGCGCATCTCGTCTCTCGTCCATACTTGTTCGTGACATTAATGACGCGCTTGTCGCGAGCCAGTTATAGCGCGATGTTTGCATGGCCGATTGGACGCATCAGGGTTTCGGCGATATACTTTGAGGTATATGGACGATATGCAGCCGGGGAAGCGTCCCGAACGGAGCTCTATTGATTCTCTCGCACAAGAGCTCAACGAACGGGGCTCTGCGCTTCCAAAAGAAACACACCGAAGCTCGTTTCGACCCGATGAATCATCGTCGGTGCCGCGCTCTTGGATGCAACCACCATCTGGCGACACACCATCAGAAGAACCAATGACACAACGACCACGCAAATGGATACGATGGTTTTTTGTCGGCGCAAGTATTTTTTTCTTACTTGCGCTTGGCGGCGCGCTCTATTTTCTCACCGGAAGCAGAAATATTGTTTCGTCTTCAAACGTTGACATTGCGGTGTCCGGCCCGGTATCGGTGAATGCCGGCGAGCCGTTGGAGTTGACTATTGAAGTAAAAAATACGAACGCGACGACGCTTGAGGTTGCGGATTTGATTGTGGAATATCCTGACGGTACGCGTCGCGCCGATGACGTATCTCGCGAACTGCCACGGCATCGTGAGTCACTTGGCTCAATAGGTTTTAATGACACGGTGACAAAGACGGTCTCTGCGGCGCTCTTTGGCGAAGAAGAAAGCACTCAAAAAATTCATATTACGGTGGAATATCGCGTGTCGGGCTCTAATGCGATTTTTGTAAAAGAACGTGAGTACGAGGTGCTTATTTCGTCGGCGCCCATTTCCGTGTCTGTTGCGGGGCCATCAACAATCAGCGCAGGTGATTCGGCAACGTTTACCATCGATATTGTTTCCAATTCAGTAAGTCCGCTTCAGGGTATCGTAGTACATGCCGACTACCCGTTCGGGTTTTCATTTTTGAGCGCGTCGCCCGAACCCGTGTCCGGTTCCGATACGTGGACATTGGGGGACATTCCCGCCGGTGGCAAAAAGCGTATTACGCTCACGGGACGTTTTGATGGGCAAGACGGTGAGGAGCGTATTGTTCGCATTGCGGTGGGGCTTCGTTCGGAAGCAAACGAGCGTGAGCTTGGAACGCCGTTCGTGACGATTCCCGTCTCTCTTGCGTTGACGAGGCCGTCGGTTGACGTGCATCTCCTTGTGGGAGGAGACGAAGGCGAAGAACACACGTTGAGCGCGGGGCGCACCGTGCGTGCCGATGTAACGTGGAAGAATAATCTGCCGGCGCGCATCACCGACGCGGTGGTTGAAATTAAGTTTTCGGGGAATGCATTGAATGAGAGTTTGCTTTCGGCGGGAAGTGGGTTTTATCGCTCAAGCGATCGCACGCTCATATTTGATAAGCGCACATTACCCGCACTCGCGAGTGTGGATGCCGGTGCTTCGGGAAGCGCAAACTTTACCCTCGGTATTTTAAGCGCGTCAGAACTTGTCGGTTTGAGCGGCAGCCCAAACATCACAATGACGGTCTCTTTTTCCGGGCGCGTGCTGGGTGATGACCCTTCGGTGCCGAGTGTGCGCGTGAGTGAACAGTCTCGCATTTCGGTTGCGGCAAATCTGGCGCTTTCAAGTAGAATCTTGTATTTCAGTGGCCCGTTGAACAATAGTGGCCCTCTACCTCCTGTTGTGGGGCAAGAAACGACCTACACCGTGGTGTGGTCGCTCACCAATGCGGTGAACGATGCGGCACAGGTTGTGGTGCGCGCCTCTCTTCCGGCATCGGTGGAGTGGGTGGGGGGAGTGAGCCCGTCTGATGCGTCGATTTCGTACAACACAATCGGCGGAGAAGTGACTTGGCAGGCGGGGGATGTGCCGGCCGGAACGGGATTTTCGGGCGCGCCAAAAGAGGTTGCATTCCAGATCCGTTTTGTGCCAAGTGTGAGTCAGGTGGGTACGTCTCCGCTCTTGATTAGCGACAGCGTGGCGGCAGGTATTGACCGCGTGACCAAAACACCGCTGGGGAGTACATTCCGCGCACTCTCTACTCGGCTTGATAATGATCCGGCATTCAAGACAGGGCAAGACCGCGTTGTCGCTGAATAATGGGCACCGCGACACCTCGTGGTATGATAACGTTATGAAGATGAATCTCGACACACCGCTTTCAATCAATATTACTACGGGCACGATTGTGAAGACCCTGATAGTACTCGCGCTTGCGTACACCCTGTTTCTTTTGCGCGACATTGTACTGGTTCTTCTGACGGCGGTGGTGATTGCCTCCGCGGTAGAGCCCGCGGCGCGCTGGCTCATGAAATATAAAATTCCGCGCTTGCCGTCGGTGGTGTTTGTATATCTCATCATTGCACTCGGGATTTTCGGGGTGTTTTACTTTGTAGTGCCGCCACTGTTGTCTGAAACGGTTGGGTTTCTTTCAACGGTTCCCGACTATCTTGGCACGCTTGATTTCTCCGCACTCTTAAGTAAGGTAGGTTTTCTTTCAACAGGCGGTGTTCTTCCGGATACGTTTGGCGTAGGTGAAGTCGTATCCGGATTCCGTTCATACCTCACCGATATCCCGGGAAGTGTCTTCGCAACAGTGAGCACCATCTTTGGTGGCGCATTGTCACTTGCCCTCATCATTGTCTTTTCGTTTTATCTCACCGTGCAAGAAAACGGCATTGTCTCGTTTTTGCAAGTAGTGACACCGTATCGGCATCAAAAGTATGCGATTGATCTTTGGCGTCGAAGCCAGCACAAGATTGGTTTGTGGATGCAAGGACAGTTGCTTCTCATGCTTATCATCGGTGTGTTGGTGTATTTGGGTCTCACCATCATGGGGGTAAAACATGCATTTCTTTTTGCGATACTTGCGGCCGCCTTTGAGCTTATTCCGCTTTTTGGACCTGTCTTGGCAAGTATTCCGGCAATTGCGGTGGGGTTTGTAACGGGCGGGGTGACACTCGGACTCATCATTATTGGGCTCTATGTCATCATTCAGCAGTTTGAAAATCACCTCATCTATCCGCTGGTGGTCAATAAAGTGGTCGGTGTACCCGCACTGCTTGTGATTCTGGCACTTATTATCGGCGCGCAAATTGCCGGTTTTTTGGGTATTCTTCTCTCTGTTCCGATTGCCGCCGCACTCATGGAGTTCACGAATGATATTCAAAAGAAAAACAGGGCACTCGCGGCGGTTGAGGACGACACTTCCGCATGAGCACGAAATCTCGCTACATAACCACCACACTTCCATATGTAAACGCAAGGCCACACATCGGGCATGCGCTTGAAGTAGTGCAGGCGGACGCGCTTGCGCGCTACTGGCGTCTGATGGGGGATGAGGTCTTTTTCAACACCGGCACAGATGAACATGGCCAAAAAATATATGAAGAAGCGATAAAAGCGGGGAAGGAACCACAGACGTATGTGGATGAGTACGCCGCGACCTTTGACGCCCTCAAAATGGGGCTCAATCTTTCAAATGATGCGTTTATTCGCACTACCGATCTGCGCCACATACAGGCAGCGCAAGAAATGTGGAAGCGTTGTGATGCGGCGGGAGACATCTACAAAGACACTTTTGAGGGGCTTTATTGTGTGGGGTGCGAGCGCTATCTGACCGAGCGTGACTTGGAAGATGGAAAGTGCCCGTTTCACCCCGACCGTGAACCGGAAAGAGTGACCGAGGAGAATTACTTTTTTCGCTTCTCAAAGTATGCTGGCAAACTCACGGAATATCTTAAAAAAGAAGAGAGTGTGATTCCTGAAGTGAGGCGCAAGGAGGCACTGCAGTTTGTGGAGAATGGGCTTACTGATTTTTCCATCTCACGGCGCAAAGAGCGTTTGCACTGGGGCGTGCCGGTGCCCGGGGACGACGAGCATGTGATGTATGTGTGGTTTGATGCGCTTGCCAACTATATTTCCACACTCGGCTGGGGAGGTGACGATGAGAAAAACTTTGAGAATTTTTGGGTGAATGGGGAAACGCTTCAAATGGCGGGCAAAGACCAGGTGCGCTTTCAGTCATTGATGTGGCAGGCAATGCTTATATCTGCCGGCGTGCCGAATACCGACCACATTTTCTATCATGGTTTTATCACGAGCGGCGGACAGAAAATGAGCAAATCGCTTGGCAATGTGATAGACCCGATGGCGCTTGTGGAGAAATATGGCACGGACGCGGTGCGCTACTTCCTCCTTCGCCACGTTCATCCCACCGAGGACTCTGACATGACCGAAGAGAAATTCGTGGAGGCGTATAACGCAAATCTTGCAAACGGTCTTGGCAATCTCACCGCGCGCATCATGAAAATGGCGGAGGACAACCTGGATGGTCCCGCAGAGATTCCGCCGCCGGTGGTGTTTGCACAAGAATACACTGATACGCTGGAGCGCTTTGCATTCAACGAGGCGCTTGATTGTGTGTGGGCGCAAATTGGCGCACTTGATGAAAAAATAACCACCACAGAGCCGTTTAAATTGATAAAGACAAATCCGAATGAGGCAAAACAAATTATTGCCGAACTTGCGCAGGGACTCTACATCGTTGGACGTATGCTCTATCCATTTATGCCAGAGACAAACGTGGCGATAAAAGAGGCAGTCAAAGCAAACAAAAAACCTGACACTCTCTTTGCGCGTATTTAGATATGGAGCTGAAATATTTTGACGCACACTCGCATCTCAATTTCCCACAGTTTGATGAAGACCGCGATGAAGTGATTGCGGAGATGAGAGAAAAAGGAATTGCGACGATTACCATCGGCACTGATTTAAAGACATCAAAAGAGGCCGTGGCACTTGCGGAGCACTATGAACACCTCTTCGCAGCTATCGGCATTCACCCCACAGAAACAGCGTCGGAATATATTGATATATCGACATATCTGGAAGAATTGTTAAGGCACCCAAAAGTGGTTGCGGTGGGGGAGTGTGGACTTGACTACTACAGAATTAAGAATGACGAATTAAGTGTTAAGGATAATCAAAAAGAGTTGTTTAAAAAGCAAATTGAGTTTGCAATTACACACGATTTGCCACTGATGATACATGGCAGACCAAGTGCCGGTACCATGGATGCATACGAAGATATCATCACAATAATTTCTAATTACAAATTTTCAATTTCTAATCCCGGGAACGTACACTTTTTTGTGGGCGACACAGATAGTGCGAAGCGGTTTTTGGCACTCGGGCTCACGCTCTCTTTTGACGGGCCAATCACATTCACTCATGAGTATGATGAAATGATCCGGAGTATCCCAGATGATATGATTTTGGCAGAGACCGACGCCCCGTTCGCGGCGCCGTTGCCTGCGCGCGGACGCCGCAACAGTCCGCTTCTCGTGCCCCATGTTGTTTCGGCTCTTGCCCGCATCAAAGGTCTCTCGGAGGATGAAATGAGGGCAAAAACGGTGGCAAACACGCTCCGTGTGTTTCCGAAGCTCGCAGAGGCCAATCTTCTTGCGTAGAGCCATTCTTCGTGCTATCCTCTTTCTACTATGGCAAAAGATGGCCAAGACCCGAATATTGAGGTGGGGCTCGACGCCGACGAGGTGTCAGACCTTGAAATGCGCGAAAGCGTTTTGTATGAGGTTGGCTACCATATTGTGCCAACCATCGGTGAAGATGGTGTTGCAACGGAAGTAGGAGGCATTCGCGAGGCAATTGAAAGCCGTGGCGGTTCGGTCGTTGCCGAGGAATGGCCAAAGAAAATGATGCTTGGCTATCCGATGCGCACGACCATTTCACGCGAACACCACACATTTGACACGGCATATTTTGGCTGGATGAAATTCACCATGCGTCCCAATGATGTTCTTGTTCTCCGTGACGTGCTTCGTGCCAATGAACACATTCTTCGCTCACTGATTATAAAGACCGTGCTTGAAAGCACTCTCTCTCGCGCATCATATGTGGTTGAGCGTAGTAAGGAAACCGAAGAGGGCGGCGCGATGTCTGAAGCGGAGCTCGACAAAGAAATCCAAAAACTTGTCACTGAATAGATTCGGAATATGTATATCAACAAAGCATTTGTATATGGAAATCTTACGCGGGACCCGGAAATGCGCTCACTGCCATCCGGCGTTGCGGTGACCTCATTTTCACTTGCGACAAACCGTGTGTACACCAAGGATGGCGCGCGCCAAGAGCAAACTGATTATCACAATATTGTTGTTTTCGGGAGACAGGCAGAGACCGTTGCCCAGTATTTACGAAAGGGGAGTGGCGCGTTTGTCGAAGGAAGAATGACCACTCGCAGTTGGGATGCCGGCGATGGCACAAAAAAATACCGTACCGAAATTATCGCCGACCGCGTGCAATTCGGTCCACGACCGAGTGGCTCGGGTACCTCGCAGTCATCGGGAGGAAATACGACGCCGCAAACATCATCGGCACCAAGCGGTAATGAGAGCAACGGAGACACCATTGAATATCCGGACGCCGAGTCGGAAGGTATCAGTTTGGACGACATTCCGTTTTAGGAGATTAAAGGCAAAAGGTTATGCAATGTTATTTTTCACAACACAATATCTCACATATTGATTATAAAGACACGGAACTTTTGAAGAAGTTTTTGAATCCGCATGGTCGTCTTATTGCGCGCCGTCGCACGGGCGTGTGCGCAAAGCATCAGCGTACACTTGCGCGTGCAATCAAACAATCGCGCTTCATGGGGCTTCTGTCGTACGTGATTAAATAAATATCAAACAGGAGCGCGCGCACAAAAAACATTCCGATATTCTCGAGAATATCAGAATGTTTTTTGTGTGTATTTTCTAACTTTAATTTTTCGACTCTTGTTTCTATTGCGTCCGCCCCGTATATTCTCCCGTTTGCGTGTTTACCTCAATCATATCGCCGACCTCTACAAACATAGGGGTTGTCACGATGGCGCCTGTTTCAAGGGTAACGGGTTTATTGCCACCCTGCGCGGTATTGCCCTTCACGTTTGGTGGCGCCTCCACAACTTTTAAAGTCATCTTGATAGGCAGACGTACACCGATGATGACATCATTGAAAAAGAGCCCCTCCACCTCCGTATTTTCTTTGAGGAATTTTCGTTCGTCGCCAATCGTTGCTTCAGGAATTGAAAACCGTGCCCCGGGATTGCCCACTTCGTGGAACCACCACTCGCCACGATTTTGATAGATGAATACGAGTTGTCTTTTCTGCAGATCTGCCTCGTCCGCCTTTTCCGACTGGTGAAATGAGCGCTCGGCGACTTTCCCCGTGATAAGATTCTTCAACTTGGTCTGGTTGACCGGTTTTCGCTGTTGCTTACGAAAAACATGCGAATCAATCACCTCATAGGGCTCCCCGTCCAGTACGATAAATGTTTTCGGTTTTATTTCATTGTATTCGAGCATAGGAGCCCAGTATAGCCCTTTTTTACGCCTCTGTCCACGAGAACGTTTGTGTAACCTTGTACTGATTTCGCTTGTTATAGAAAGCAGGAAGGCCCAATTATTCATAAGACCCCCCGTGGAGCGGATTCTCAACGGGGCTCCTTCCGCATCTATTGTGTGGTAGGATACAGGCACATGCTTCTTACAGAAACACAGATATACGACGAAACAGACGAAGAAATTCTCTCCGCATCACTCGAGGATCCAGAAATGTTCGGGGTTCTCATTGAGCGGCTGGAGGCGCCGTTTATGCGCAAGGCGGTCTCTATTTTACGTAATCGGGATGAGGCGGAAGATGCAGTCCAAGAAACATTCACCAAAATGTATTTGCACGCTGGTCGTTTTGAGAGGGTTCCCGGTGCGTCACTTCGTTCATGGGGGTACCGCATTTTAGTGAATACGTGCCTGTCGCGCTATCGTACGCTCAAGCGTCGCAACGCGCGCATTGCGGATGTGCCGGACGATATCTACGCGATTATTCCGGATGCGCGTGAGCTTGATGCGCACGCGGAACGAGAGCTTGCCGATTATGTCGCATCAATTATGACGCGCGTACCAAAAACGGTTGCTCGGGTACTCTCCGGATATTTTTTGGAAGGAAAGACACATCGCGAGTTGGCGGCGGAAGAAGGTGTAAGCGAGCAAGCGATGAAGACACGCATGTATCGCGCCAAGAAGATTTTTGCGGAAGCGGCGCATGATGTTGAATAATTTTTTATATGACAACAAACTCGTACACATCATCACCACTTAAAGAGCGCACCATGCGTCGCGTGCGCTTTATCCACCTATGTCGCACACTGGCACAACCCGCGCTGTTGCGTTTGTACGTGCTTGCAGGAATTGTGTGGGTACTCGTATCGTCGGTGTCGGTGCACGATGTTATGACCAATGTCTCGCAGGTAGGCGAAATGCAGGGTATGTATGCGTTTGCCACCTATGCTCTCATGCACACCGAACGGCTCGTGCAAGTTGGTCTTCTGATTCTGATTGGGCTTGCAATACTTCTCGTACGCGACATTGCGCGCCGTTCAATCCGCATTCCGTTGCGCGTTTTTTAGGGCTCGTTAACGGTCTTCTTTGAGTGCCTTTTCTATCTCTTTGGTGAGCGTGTTCGCGACCTTCTTATTTTCACGCAAATACGTGCGCGCCGCGTCATAACCACGTCCCAGTTTCTCATCGCCGTAGCTATACGATGCTCCCGCCTTATCCACGAATTTATACTTTTCACCAAGTGCCAAGAGCTCGCCCTCGTGGGAAATACCTTCGTTGTAGAGGAGGTCAAACTCTGTTTGCTTAAAGGGTGCCGCGACTTTATTTTTCACCACCTTGACGCGCACACGACCACCGACCACCTCGTCGCCTTTTTTAATCTGCGCGATGCGGCGCACGTCAAGCCGCACTGACGCATAAAACTTGAGTGCGTTGCCACCCGGTGTTGTTTCCGGATTTCCAAACATAACACCGATTTTCATGCGAATCTGGTTGATAAAAATAACGGTTGTTTTACTTTTGGCGACAATGCCGGTCAGTTTGCGCAAGGCCTGGCTCATGAGGCGTGCCTGCTTTCCCACATGGTGTGCGCCCATATCTCCCTCGATCTCATCTTTTGGCGTGAGTGCCGCCACGGAATCGACGACAATAATGTCCACGCTGTTGCTTCGCACGAGCGACTCCACAATCTCAAGCGCCTGTTCGCCGTTATCCGGCTGTGAAATGAGCAGTTCCTCGATGTTGACCCCAAGTTTTTTGGTGTACTCGGGGTCCATGGCATGCTCCGCGTCCACAAACGCGCAAATGCCGCCCGTTTTTTGCGCCTCCGCAATTGCATGAAGCGCGAGGGTTGTCTTTCCGGACGATTCGGGTCCGTATATTTCAACGATGCGCCCGCGTGGCAAACCGCCAATCCCAAGCGCCGCGTCAAGACCAAGGGAACCGGTTGAGATTGCCGCCACATCAACCTTTGGGCGTTCTCCTAGTGTCATAATTGACCCTTCGCCGAACTTTGTCTGAATACTTTTAACAGTTTCCTGGAGATCGGCAATGGTCTTTTTGTGCGGCATCTCTTTGTCTCTCGGTTCTGCCTTCTTGCTCGTTTGTTTTTTCGCCATAATGTGTGATTACTTATAGATTAATTCTAAATGTTCTTCATGTGTTCGGCCATAGCGGTCCTCAACCGCGACCGTAATGACGTTGTATCCGTACGACAGGATATACTGTTCGGCAAATTTCCCGGCGGTGTCGACAAAAATCTGCCGTCCGTTCATGGTGATGTGTGAAATATGCTGTGCGGTGCCGGTTATCATAATCAAGTCATCCTCCACCGTTGCGCCGTTTTCAGGCGTTACAACAGTGATCTGCGGACCACCAAGAAAGGCACGACTCTCAAAGTATGCGTACCCGGCAAGGATTGCCACAATGAGCACCAGACCTCCGGTGCGCACGATTCTTTTTGTGATGTGAGTGGTCATGATTCGTCTTCTTCCTCATAGTCATCATCGGGAGCATCAACAAGAATTTCTCGTGGTTTTGAACCATCAGCCGGACCGATGACGCCACGTTCTTCAAGGATGTCCATGAGTCGTGCCGCACGCGAGTATCCAACCCGTAGACGCCGTTGAATGTATGAGGTGGATGCTTTTCCCGCCTCAATCACAATAGTGCGGGCATCTTCGTATAGGTCATCCTCATCATCATCGAAATCACCGCCAAACCCGCCGGAGCTTCCCGAAGAGGCATCTTCCATGGCAAGCTCCATGTCGCTCATATTGTCGGTGTCGTTGTGCTTGCGTAAGTGCTTCACCACCGCCTTCACTTCGTCTTCGGAAATGAATGCCGACTGAATGCGTTGCGGTTTTGCGCGGTCACCTGACAAGAAAAGCATATCGCCGGCACCAAGAAGTTTTTCAGCTCCGCTCGTGTCCAGAATGGTGCGTGAGTCGATTTGAGACGACACCTGAAGAGCGACACGACTCGGGATGTTTGCTTTGATGAGCCCGGTGATGACATTGACCGACGGGCGTTGGGTGGAAAGCACGAGGTGAATCCCCACTGCTCGGCTCATCTGCGCCAGGCGCACAATGCCGGCCTCAAGCTCTCGCGGGTAGGTGCTCATAATGTCGGCGAGCTCGTCGATTACGACGACAATGAAGGGCATTGTCTCGGGGAGTTCCTCATCGTCATCGGCGCGTGTCTTTACCGCGGGCGCCAGGATTGTTTGGTGGTATGATTGCAAGTCACGCACCGCATGTGTCTCAAGCACGTCGTATCGCCGCTCCATTTCCGAGATGAGCCACTTCAAAGCGAGAATGGTCTTTTTTGCGTCCGTTATAACGGGGGTTAAGAGGTGTGGGATGTTTTTATACAGAGTCAGCTCTACGCGTTTTGGGTCAACCATGACAAATTTCAGCACGTCCGGTGAGTTGCGGAATAAGAGCGAATTGATAAGCGTGTGGATAGTCACTGATTTTCCGGAACCGGTGGCACCGGCAATCAGCAAGTGCGGCATCTTCGAGAGGTTTGCAAATACCGGCGTGCCGGACACATCGCGGCCGAATCCGATTGTAAGCGGGTTTGGCGACGAACGATACACGTCGGTGTCCAAAAGCGAACCCAGACCCACCATCGTTTTTGCCGTGTTCGGCACTTCAATTCCCACGAGCGCTTTTCCCGGAATTGGCGCCTCAATACGAACCGGCGTCGTTGCAAGTGCGAGCTCGAGATTTTTCTGCAGACCGAGGATTTTTGACAAGCGGACTCCCTCGGCGGGCTTGATTGCATAACGCGTCACCGATGGGCCTATTGAAATCTCATCAAGCTCAACATCAATACCAAAGTTCTGGAGTGTGCGCTTTATGATATTCGCGTTTCCCTTAATATCACCAGTACCGGGTTTTCCTTTGTCGCGTCCCAAAAGTGACAGCGGCGGTGGCACATATTCACGGTCGGTGTACCGCATAATCGGCGGTGGTGGGACCGGGTCACTCTCATCGGGTTTCTTGAATTTCTGCGCAACGCGCGTTGCGAGTGAGGGCGTGCCAGTATCGTCGTCGTAGTCATCATCCTCTTCTTCATATTCATACTCTTCTTTCTCGTCCTCTTCAAATTCATCCTCATCGGCGGTGTCTTCCTTCGGACCAAACCATCGAAGAATGAATTTCGGCAGACGGATGTGTGTATTAAAAAGCACCAAGAGAGAAATGAGAAAAAGAGCGGAAACAAATATGATGCCGGCATACACATCAAAGAGTTTAAGCACGGGCACGGAAATCAGTCGTCCCACAAGCCCCCCGGTTCCTGTAAAGGACATTTCAAGAAGTGCGAGCCCGGAAAGAAAAAAGAGTGTTGAGCCGACAAGTTTTATCCACCCGACGTGTTGCCGTTCGCCGTCCTCATCCTCGGGCCGTATAAAGACGATTCCTAAAACGAGCGCCAAGGCGGGAAGGAGAAAATATCCGAGCCCCAGGAGTGATGTGAACAACTCATGAGTCTTCTCTCCGGCAACTCCGGCACTGTCCCACGCGGCGAGCCCAAAAAAGAGCGCACTAGCAAAAAATGCCACTCCGTACACCGCGTGCAATGTCTTTTTTGAGAGCCCATGTTCAAAAAGAAAAGGGCTCGATTTCCTTTTTCGCCTGCGTGCCATATGTGCACATGATAGCACGCAGTAGAGCGATATTTATGGGGATTGTGAGTAGAGAGGCACCCTAGCACATCTGCGGAAAATGTTTCGTAACGGTCACGGCATGTTGCCTTTTTATAGTAGTGACTTATACTCAATTTGTCTCTAACAATCTGACCTATAAGTAATTTAAAGGACAAAATGAATAGTCAAGAACATAGTCCTTTATTAAAACAGATTGTCTTTTAAAAAATGTCTGACCAAAAGATATCTATCATATCTGAAAAGTCGGAACGGCTATCAGCCGCAGTACATCTTGTGACCGGTCTGATAAAAGACAGCGAGCCAATAAAAAGGACATTACGAAACGAATCACTGGAGCTCGTAAAAGACACATTACCGCAGGAGGAGTGCTCGGAAATCGTTGCCCACACCCTGTGGGTCAGACGGATTGTCCGCGTTCTCTCTATTCTTACCGTTGCGCGCACGTCGGGCCTTGTTTCGGAAATGAATTATCAACTTCTCCATCGTGAGTATGCATCTCTCGCATCTCACATTGACGGGCAAAACACTTTTTTGGCTCTCGCCGAAGCGCCAACGCCAACAAAGACGCAACGTATTACGCAGAGCAAACTACGGGACCGCGCGTATGATAAAGGACACAATAAAAGACAGATGTCCTTTAGTTCCCCCGATATGACAAAGGGGAATGACCAAATAAGGCATAAATCTCTTGGACATGGCAATCAAGAAAAAATTCGGGTGGAGTTGAAAGAGGAAAAAGAATCAAAGGTCTTGGAATTCCTCAAGGACAATAAAAACGCATCTATAAAAGACATACATGAGCATATTGCAGATGGGAGTGAAAAAACGACACAGCGACTCCTCATGTCTCTTATAACAAAAGGACACATTGTAAAAGAGGGCGAACGACGGTGGAGTCGCTATTCTCTCTCCTAGAACATCATATTTGGCTACTATTTTCTATGGGAAGCTCGCCTGGCGCCCTGGCGAGGTATCGTTGTTTTTAGCCATTTTCCGTGCTATAGTGGCGACTGTGCCGTGTGGAGGGAAACTGCCCAAATGACGACCTCATGAGCTATGGCAAAATCATGGCTTAACAAAAACGTTTTTCGGGTCCAGTTATCCACATGGACACGTGCTGTACGCAAGGCCCCTGACACAGTATACTTTCATGTAACTGCTTGAGGTTTTGCGGGCGCATGGTAGGTCCTTTGATAATTGAAGAGGAGTGAAAAAGGGGTACCAAATATTGGTGGCTCCTTCCCAAATAATCAATGACGCACTCGTCACTTTTTGTGGCATGGTTCGTCTCGATACAACACACCGCCTGACCGCTTTTGGTGGCATGCACATTTGCATGCGTATACCCGCATGGGAGATATGACCCATCCATTTTGTCAACTAGTCTTCTTTTCCGCGTCGATTGAGAAGTTCTTCTCTCCATTGTACGGAGCGGAACACTCTCTCAAGAGGAATAAGGAGGTAGTGGAAAATTATTAGAGGTTATTAGGTTATTACCAAACCGTGCATTGGGTATCTTGAAAAAGATATCGCGATGCACACTCGTCGATTCATTTATCACTAAAACCGACGAGTCCTTATCAAAAAACATGAATAGACTTTCAGTTAAAATTGCAACAAGCATTCTTGGTCTTGCAATGGTCTTCTCATTCACACCCTTGTCTGCAAATGCGCAGACGGTTGCTGAATTGACCGCGCAGATCAACAGCTTGCTTGCAACGATTTCAGCACTGCAGGCGCAACTCTCAAACATCTCTGGTGGCGGTTCATCGGCCTCGGTTTGTCCATTCACATGGACCCGCAGCCTGACGACCGGCTCAACCGGCGATGATGTGAAGGCGCTCCAGCAGTTCTTGAACTCTGATGCCGCAACACAGGTTGCATCATCAGGTGCCGGCTCACCGGGGAATGAATCATCATACTTTGGTCCGGCAACCAGAGGAGCTGTCGTAAAGTTCCAGGACAAGTACGCATCAGAAGTGCTTGCTCCGGTTGGCCTTTCAGCGGGTACGGGTTACTTCGGTAGCTCATCGCGTGCAAAGGCAAATGCGTTGTGTGCAACAGCACCAACAACGCCTCCGCCAACCACTACCCCTGGTCCTTCAACAGGTCCTGCGGGCACGACGTTGACGGTTGCTGCAGCATCACAACCGGCAAACTCACTTGCTCCTGCTAGCGCGGCACGTGTTCCGTTTACTCGCTTCACAGTTACCGCTTCAAACGATGGTGACATCGTCTTGAATGGTGTGACGGTTGAGCGCACCGGTCTTGCAAATGACTCAAACTTTGCTGGTATTGTTCTCTTGGACGACACTGGGACGCAGATCGGTCTTTCAAAGACCTTGAACTCAAACCACCAGGCAACGATTGGTGAAGATGTCACGATTCCTCGTGGTACAACCAAAACGTTTACTGTCGCTGGTAACATGAAGGTGGCTGCAAGTTTGAACGCCGGTGAAGTCGCAACATTTGCAGTTGTGTCTTTGAACACGTCAGCATCAGTTGTGGGCTCACTCCCAATCACGGGAGCTGCGCACACAATTAACGCAACATTGACCATTGGTTCAGTGACGGTTACTGCAGGTAGCGAAACATCAGCAACAAAAAATATTGACACATTGGGATACCGACTCACTTCATTCCGCCTCACCGCGGGCTCTGCTGAAAAGGTATACCTCAACTCGGTCCGATGGAATCAGGTTGGTTCTGCGGGCAAAGACGACCTCGCTAACGTAAAAACGGTCGTTGATGGCGTGGAGTACCCGGCAGTTGTTTCGTCCGATGGCAAGTACTACACGACTGTTTTCCCAGGGGGCGTCTTGTTTGACAAGGGCTTCACAAAGGAAATCTGGATTAAGGCGGATATTGTTGGCGGTTCAGGCCGTACGGTTATCTTTGACATCTACAAGACGACCGACCTTAACTTGAGTGGTGAGACTTACAGCTATGGTATTACACCACCAGCTGGTGCAGGTACAGCAAGTGACTCTACAACTGCATTTACTGCAGGCACACCATGGCTTGACGGTGCGGCAGCAACAATTGCTGGGGGTTCGTTGACAGTCTCAAAGGCAGCTACAGTTACCTCGCAAAATATTGCTGAAAATGCACCAAATCAGGTTCTCGGTGGATTCGAAGTGGAGGCAAAGGGTGAATCGGTAACGGTCGGTTCACTAGTGTTCGGTTTTCGAACAACAGGCACAATGAACTGGGGTGATCTTACAAACATCACGCTTGTTGATCCAAACGGTTCCGTTGTTGCAGGTCCAGTTGACGCTGCTTCCGGTGTTGCCACATTCTCAAGCTCGATCACCTTCCCTGTTGGGAAGGGCATCTATACCTTGAAGGGGAAGGTCGGGACTGATGCTGACAACAACGACACAGTCTACGCAACAACGACCCCATCATCTGATTGGACATCAATTACCGGTCAGTCGACAGGGAACTCGATTACCGCCTCACCTACAACAGAATTGTCGGGTAATACCATGACGGTAAAGACGGCAAATGTGGCTATTACGGTTGCACCAACACCGGTTATTCAAACAATCGTTGCGGGTAGCGACTTCACGTTCGCAAACTACACATTTGACGCATCGCAGTCAGGTGATGATGTAAAGTTCTCAAGTATTCCGCTTGACTTTGCCGCAGCATCAGGTACTCCAACAAACTTGTCTGGTTGTACCTTGTGGGATGGCTCAACTGCGTTGACCACAGGTTCAAACAAGGTTGACCCAACGGCTGCAAATGACTACACGAACTTCACGCTCGATAACGCATTGGTGATCCCTCGACAGACATCGAAGAGCATCGCACTCTCGTGTCATGTACAGGCAACTTCAACTGGTCAGATCTTCCAGTGGGGTATCAACAACGGCACGCCGGCGAACTTCACGGCCTCCGGCGTTGACTCTGGGGTTGCTCTTACCGGTTCGTCTGGCATCACGGTGACCACTAACGCTGGTCAGCAGATTACGGTTAATGCAGGCGGTTCGTACACCGTTGTGGACGACACGACCCCTGGTTACCGAATCGTTTCTCCAGGTCAGGAAGTTGAATTGCTTCGTCTCAAGTTCAGTGCGACAGACGAAGATGTTGATCTTCGCCAGCTCGCCCTTCAATTGAGCTCGGTCGCATCAAACACGCCACTTGACTTGGTCGGTCAACAGTTGACTCTCTGGGACGGTGGCACACAGGTTGGTACCGCTACCTTCAATAATGGTGGTGACTACGCAACCTCAACCATCTTCAACGGCTCAACCTTCCGTATTCCGAAGGGTTCAGCAAAGACGTTGGTTGTAAAGGGCACCATCTCAAATATCGCAGTTGCTTCATCTCTTGAGGCCTCAGGTGACTTGCTCATCGTTTCGTACGATGGGAACGCATCTGGCTTGAATGGTGGTAACTACGGTAGTGGTGTCTCCTCTGGTACGACAGTCAGTCCGTCAACGGCGTCTGACGTTACACCAAGCGGTGTTCGTATCATGAAGGGATACCCGACATTCGCAAAGCTCTCACTGCCTTCGAATGTTCTCATCACCGGCTCGCAAAAGGCTCTCTACCGATTCAGCGTGACGGCAAACAATGGTGACGTGAACCTCTACAAGTTCACCTTCACAATTGGTTCCTCAACAGTGTCGGCGACGACCTCTGCGTACGGTCTCTACTCGTTCACGGATAGTTCGTTCAGCTCTGCTGATACGCAGATCAACACGGACGGTATCTTCAACTATGGCAACGCTATTAACTCGTCAACGACAGACAACACGAGCTATGTCGGCGTATCGCCGCTCAATGTTGAGGTGTATCCGAAGAACAGTTCAACTGCAACCACAACTTACAAAGTTCCGTCAGGTGGCACGCGCTACTTTGAGCTTCGTGCAACTGTCGCGAGCGTTGAAACAGGAAGTGGTTCAGAGTTCCTCACTGTTGTACTTGAGGGTGACTCCGCATTTCCAACCAACCAGGCAACACTTATGTTGAATGCAGTTGGTGCGGATGCAGACACCAACGACGACTTTATCTGGTCGCCGAACTCAACAGCAACCAGCAACTCAGTTAACAACCTTGACTGGACTAACGGGTATCAGGTTAGTGGCTTGCCGGCAAACGGTATGCCATCCGAAACCCTTACCAGCTCAAACTAAGTCAATCGTGACTTAGTGGGGAGTTACTAAGAGTTAGCCAATCCCCCCACCTTCATGTGAAAGTGGGGGGATTTGGCGTTACAAAAACCGCACCATTCTTACGGTGCGGTTTTTGTTTTTGGATAAATTTTGCTATAATAACTCACGTATGAATCAGCGTTACATATACTTGGGTACCGGCATTCTTGTTCTCACCGCTATCCTTATTTTCGGTCTCTCGGGGGCATATCGGGAACTGCCCCCCGCGAAGGATACTCCAACTCCTGTCGCAACAACGACCGACGAGAATATTCCGGAGATATTTTCAGATGGCGATGGTACAATCGTAGTGACGCCAGTACTTGACCTGGAGGCCTTACCAGACCTCGATCGTTCATTTGTTGACCTTTCCATTACGGGTGAACAGCGAGCGAATTTGAAACTCAAACTGGCCGAAATATCTACGGCACTCAAAGAAGACCCAAATGACTACTACGAGTGGCTTAACTTGGCCGCATATAGAAAAGTATCACTTGATTACGCGGGCGCGATTGAGATATGGGAATTTATGACAGAGGTGTGGACAGACGACCCTGTAGCATATATGAATTTGGCGAATTACTATCACTACACGCTCCATGAACCGGTGCGAGCGGAAAGTTACTATCGCACGGCAATGCAAAAAGACCCATCGCGTCCTGATTCATACATTGAACTCCACAATCTCTACAAAGATGTGTACACCGCAAAGAGAGACCATGCGGACGATGTGCTAATAGAGGGCATTGTGGCAAACCCTAAAGACGTCTCTATTCTCTATACGCTTGCTCGCTACTACGCTGAAAGTAGAGACAAAGTGAATGCGCGAAAGCGGTACAACGAATTAGAGGCAATTGCGACGGAAATACAAGATGCCAACCTTCTTGCGCGAATTGCGCGCGATAGAGCGGACTACGGACTTTGATTCATGAGGTTTCTCAACAAGACATCCATTTCATTCATCCTCACTTTTCTGATTATTTTAATCGGGAGTTTTATCGTACTTTATCTATCCGGCGCGTCTGAGGAAGGTGTGTCTCCTGATGATGCAATTGCAAACGATTGCGTCGGTGAAAACTGCTAAATTCAAACAAAACTCACTGTTCACTGTCCACTGCCCAATCCCACCACTTACCATGTTTGCTACTCGCTATTCTAGCGGTTAACCGCTAGAATAGTGACCCACCCACGGTGGCTTTTTTGAGAACAATTTTCGAGAACAATTCAGACATTCCATCAGTTAACTAACAGAGTTTATGCTGGCGGCGTTTTACTTTGAGTATCGAATGTTCAAATAAGAAAATCGTACTCTAGCGGTTAACCGCTAGAGTACGAGGCGGATTATTTTTCACTATCCCGTACTACCCCGCATTTGGACCTTCGAGGTCCGAATGCGGGGTTCAAATAAAAGTGATGTTGGAAAATACAAAAACCCCGCCGCAAGCACGGGGCTTTTTGGTGGGGCAAGAGGGTGGCAGAGGACGCGCTACGCTCGAGAGAGTTGACTAGCGACACGCAGACGGCGCTTGTTCTGTTTGGCGAGCAGTCGCCAACGAACCATTCTCCTCCGAAGAATCTGATGCCAACTCTTCCGGTTCGTTCCACTCTTCCGCATCCAACCTCCTTTGTGTGAGCGCGAAGCGTTGTCGCGCTCGGTTTAGGATTTGTCGCCGGTGGCCATTTCGTCCGTTTCGCACGACACCTCCTGTCTATAAGTCCATACACACAATACATCCAATAGGGCACTTTTTCCACCTTTGACTTATGCTTATATTTGCGTATAATGGTAGTTAGGAGTTCCGGGCTTTTTTCAATCACGGCTCGGATGTGAAGGGAGGGATTGCCTTTGATTGTCATGATGTAGGAGAGGCCAGACCAACACACAAACACAAAAAGTGGAAGGAAGAGGGAAAGAGAATGCAAAACATCAATGCACGGAAAGCCGTGCAGCTGATCGTTGAGGAGGGCGGCATTCCGCTCAACGGACATGTCAGCCCGCCAGAAGGGTCGCTCTTCGTCGAGTTCTCGGCTCGTACTGCCGGGGTCGATGAGCCACAGACGATTGCGCGGCTCTTCAACAGGGTCGCTTGTCTGCGGGAGCATCTCGAACGATGCCACCGTGCCGACGCGATCCGGGGGCAGGTGCATGGGTGCGAATGTGCTGGCGTCCTTGGTGCGTTCGCCATCTCGGGGAGGACGGCAGGGATGCTCGACGAATCGGTGGGCACACCACCGTTTACGGTCTCAGAGTTCCGGGAGCATTTCCCAGAGTTTGAGATCGTTCTCCCGAACGACCCCCCGAGGCGGCAACCTGCTGGGAGTACGATCCATCTGCGGATCACCCCCAAGGTGGTGATGCCGGTCATCGCCTGACCCTGACACACCTCTTCCCCACCCCTCACTAGCATCGCCCCCCATGGGGCATCCTGGGCTTCGCTTCGGCGGGGCCCTTTCCAATTTTACTCCACCACCTCCCGGTTTTTTTGAGGTTCCATCCGCAAAAACACACCTGACAACCTCACTTGGCGGTCGGACCGCCAAGTGAGGTTACCATGTACGAACAGACATACAAAACAATAAAAAAGCGCGCGGGCGAATGCCCGCGCGCCCACAAAGTTTAATGAAAACAATTACCCAAGCAATTCCTCAACAACCTTTTTCACCACCGCACCATCCGCCTGTCCCGACGCCTCTTTCATCACTGCGCCAATCAGAATACCCATTTTGCTTTTGTCCGCACCAAGCTCCGTAATCTTTTTCTGCGCGATATCGCGAATCGCATCTTCCCCCATCATCTCCGGCAAATATGTTTCAAGAATGACCAATTCCGCACGTTCGTTCTCGGCCAAGTCACTTCGCCCGCCTTTTTCAAATTGCTCAATGGAATCTTTTCGCTGGTTTGCTTGGCGTTTGATTACGGCGAGCATGTCTGTATCCGGAAGCATTTCATCCGGTTTTCTTTTCGTGGCAACAAGCTCGTTTGTGGCGGCGGTTAAAAGCGCGCGGATAACGGAAAGACGCACCGCATCGTGCGCCTTCATAGCTTGGACAAGTTGTGATTTCAGTGTCTCGTAGAGTGTCATATGTATGAGTGTAGCACCAGAAGTGCTACAATGAAAGCATTATGGCAGGCGCGTGGCATGCACAGACAGCGGAAGATGTACTCACTGAATTTAAGGTGGCGGTCTCCGATGGTCTTCCAATCAAAGAAGTGTTGGCGCGGGAACGTCAATACGGAAAAAATACTTTTGTTCGCACTCCGCCACCGACAATCATTTCTCGAATTCTGGGTCAACTCAAAAGTCCCTTGGCGCTTATTTTGGTTGTTGCCTGCGCAATCACGATTGGCTTGGGAGAACTTGTGGATGCGGGGGTTATTGCGCTCGCCCTTTTGGTGAACACCTTTATCGGGGTCTTACAAGAGGGTCGCGCAGACAAAGCATTTGAAGCACTGCTTTCCAAACAAACGCATAGCGCCGTGGTGCGTCGCGGCGGTGCGAAACTCGTTGTGCGTGCGGAAGAGCTCGTGCCCGGCGATATCGTAATCCTTGAAGCGGGGCAAACAGTTCCCGCCGACATCCGTCTTCTCAATACTCAAGGACTTGAATTAAATGAGGCGTCGCTCACCGGAGAATGGGCTGGAATTGCCAAGGATGTGGAGGTGCTCCCAGAAGAGACACCACTTCCAAAACGGCACAATATGGCGTGGATGGGCTCGCTTATTACCACGGGGGCGGCGACGGGCGTTGTGGTGGCCACGGGGCACGATACCTATTTTGGCGACATAGCGACGCACCTTGGCAAAGAAGAAGAGGTTATCACACCAATCCAGAAAAATATTCGGCACCTCGCGCGATTCGTGGCGATTCTCGTAACAGTTGTCACTGCTCTTATTTTTGTACTCGGCATTGCGTATGGGCAAACATTTACCACAATGCTTTTAATTGCAGTCGCCGTTGCCGTGTCGGTGGTGCCGGAAGGGCTTCCTGCCGCGGTAACGATTGTGCTTGCGATTGGTATGGAAAAACTGTCTCAGCGAGGAGGACTTGTGCGTAATCTTCGCGCCGCAGAGACGCTTGGCTCTACCACGGTTATTCTCACCGATAAGACGGGTACGCTTACGCAGGCAGCACTCGCGCTCTCGGGCGTGTATGTACCTCAATGGGTTTTGGGAAATGCCGCAGCAAAGCGAGGGGCGGAAAGAGATGTGCTGGAGACACTTCGCATGGCAATGCGCGCATCAGATGCATTTGTCGAGAAGAGCGGTGACAAACTTGAAGTTCGCGGTCGTCCGGTTGAACGCGCGCTCGTAAGTGCCGGGCTGTTTTATGGCGCTCTCCCCACTGATGACGGTTTTGAACCCGTTGGGAGTATTCCTTTTGAGTCAAGTGTGCGACTCTCATTTGGTCTCTTTAAAAAAGCGCGTCGAAAGATGCAGCAGCTCTCTTTTGCCGGTGCACCCGAAAATGTATTGGCACATGCCACCAAAATGCTAAAAAACGGCCGCTCGGTGCGCATGACCAAGAAAGATAAGGAGGGACTTACTCGTTTTTTGGAGCGCGAAACAAAAAAGGGTCTTCGAGTTATCGGTGTGGGGTATCGGGATGTGCAAAGCATGCCACTATCTCCCGTTGCGGACGATGTGAAAGGAAAAGATTTGATCCAAGGGGCGGTATTTGCCGGGTTTGTGTCATTCACTGACCCCGTGCGTCCTGATGCGCAAGAATCAATTGCGCACGCAAAGGGTGCCGGAATTCGTGTGATTATGCTCACGGGAGACAATCCGGAGACCGCGCGCGCGGTGGCACTTGCTGTCGGTATTGCACGGCCACGCTCAAAGGTGCTCCTGGGGAGTGACATTGAGGCATTGAGCGACGGTGAATTGCGCGACATTCTTTCGCATGTGGATGTGTTTGCGCGCGTACTGCCCACACAAAAGCGTCGCATTGCTCGGGTTCTTAAAGAATCAGGGCACCGTGTCGCAATGACGGGGGATGGCGTCAACGACGCGCCGGCACTTCGCAGGGCGGATATTGGTATTGCGCTTGGGAGTGGCACGGAAGTCGCTCGCGAAGCGGCAGACCTTGTGCTTTTGGACGACAATTTTTCTGTGATCGTTGCGGCGATAGAGGAAGGAAGAAGAATTATAGATAATCTCAAGCGTATCGTGACGCATCTACTCTCAACGAGTTTTCATGAAGTATTTATTATCACGACGGCGGTATTGTTTGGGTTTCCGCTCCCCGTGCTTGCGGTGCAGATTTTGTGGGTCAATATTATTGAAGAGGGAATGCTCAATTTCGGATTTGCATTTGAACCGGCAGAAAAAGATGTCATGCGGCGCGACCCTGCGGGGGTTGAGACACAGTCGGTACTGACGAAGAAGATTCGAAACGTTATTCTGATAGCAGGTACAATTACCGGTATTTTCAGCACACTTTTGTATTTGGGCATGCTTGGGCTTAATATCCCGATTGAATCTATTCGCACGATTATCTTTATTATGCTTACGTTGGACGCACTTCTTTTTGCGGTCTCACTTAAGCGACTTTCAGAGCCATTTTGGCACGGCAACTTTCTCAACAATAAGTATCTTCTCGGCGCACTCGGCATTAGCACGTTTCTCCTCGCTCTCACACTCTCTCTTCCGGCGCTTCGCGCACTCTTGTCGCTGGTGATTGTGCCGTGGCCCGCGGTACTCGTTCTTTGTGGCGTTGGGGTGTTCAACATTCTCACGATTGAGGGTACAAAATGGTTTATTTTTCGGCGCAAGACGGCGTAGAAAGAGAAATGTTATAATGGCACCACTATGAGCGCAGTTCTTGTTTTAGGTGCCATAATCGGCGTTCTCGCACTGGTGGTCATCGCGCTGGCGGTGGTGCTCTTTCGTGGCAAAAAGAGCACGGGGGATACCGAAGGGCTCTCGCTCATTCTTCAGCACCTGAATGACTTATCGCGCACGGTAGACACAAAGCTTTCCGAAGGAAATAAAGAAATCCGTGACAATATCAGAAGCCAGCTTTCGGAATCCACCCGAATTGTGAAAGAGGTGACCGAAGGACTCACCAAACTTGATGAGACAAACAAGCAAGTCGTGTCATTTGCCGACCAACTTCAGCATTTGCAAGACATTTTGCAGAGTCCGAAACAACGAGGTATTTTAGGCGAATACTATCTTGAGGCGGTGCTTCAGAATGTTATGCCGCCGGGCACGTTTCAGATGCAGTACCCATTCAAGAATGGTGAGATTGTGGATGCGGCGGTCTTTATTCGCGACAAGGTGATTCCGATTGACTCAAAATTTTCACTTGAAAACTACAACAGAATTGTGGAAACACGAGACGCATCAGAGCGCGAACGGCTGGAAAAAGTATTCAAACAAGACCTCAAAAACCGCATAGACGAGACGGCCAAGTATGTGCGACCGAGCGAAGGGACGATGGAATTTGCGTTTATGTTTATTCCGTCGGAGGGGATTTACTATGACCTGCTTATCAATCAAGTGGGAGCGGTAAAAACCAACACGCGCGACTTGATTAACTATGCCTTCACCAAAAAAGTGATTATCGTCTCGCCGACATCATTTTTGGCATACCTGCAGACAGTTCTTCAAGGTTTGAAGTCGCTTCAAATTGAAGAGCAAGCAAAAGAAATCCAGAAAAGAGTGGAGGATTTGGGGCGTCATCTTGGGCAGTATCAAAATTATCACGAAAAACTCGGCACATCACTTGCTACGGTTGTAAACCACTATAACGCAAGCGGAAAGGAGTTTAAGAAAATTGATAAAGATGTTTTACGTATTGCGGGGGACAGCGTCGGATTTGAACCGACACTAATTGAAAAACCGCAAGCAGAAGATTGACGCACTTGCATACTTGATACTTAATCCCAAACACGATATACTACCACCACAGCGGGGTAGAGCAGTGGTAGCTCGTCAGGCTCATAACCTGAAGGTCGCCGGTTCGAATCCGGCCCCCGCAACCGCAAAACAAAACACACCCAGGGGGTGTGTTTTGTTTTGCGGGGCTGACGGGATTCGAACCCGCGACCTCTCCCGTGACAGGGGAGCACTCTAAACCGAGCTGAGCTACAGCCCCAGCGACGTGATTATACACTTTTAACAAATTGTTGCCAATATGCCCTGTTTTTATGTGTATCAAAAAATCTCTCAAATGTATGCTTCTTTCTTGCTAACACATAGGCCATATCCGGGGACCATGTCTTGAAAAAGTGAGTATTCAACTTTCTTTTTATGGGCATGTGTCACTCTGACATTCACCATATTATGAGTACAACTATACTCCGTGACATGGCATATTACTATCCACCCACCCACAGAGATAGGTAGTGATGCACAAACACATTGCCTACAGAAAGTGTATTACCTTGTGCCGGGGGGCAGAATCGAACTGCCGACCTTGGGTTTATGAGTCCCACGCTCTAACCGACTGAGCTACCCCGGCATATAACCAGAAACCAGTATCAAGTCAACTAGTGTCTAGCGTGAGCCACCGGTCGGGATTGAACCGACGACCTCTGCTTTACGAAAGCATTGCTCTACCAACTGAGCTACGGTGGCGCCGTGAGCCACCTCCCGGGATTGAACCGGGGACCTCATCCTTACCATGGATGCGCTCTACCAACTGAGCTAAGGTGGCCGACGTAAGGTCAGTTTAGCAAATCAGGGTCATTTTTCCAGTCCAAAATGCTCATCCTGTAAAGATAATATATCCTTTCGTTTTTGATATAATGGCGTATATGACTGATGGTGAACGAGAAACGCGAATCGCGGAAATTGAGGCGGAGATGAACAGGTCTGATTTTTGGGAAAACAAAGAACAGGCACAAGAGCTCATCCGCGAACTCCAAGAATTAAAAAACGCCGAGGAAGGGAAAGGGAAATATGACAACGGAAACGCCCTTCTGACGGTCTTTGCGGGGGCTGGCGGCGCCGATGCGGAGGATTTTGCGCGCATGCTTGTGGAGATGTATCTCCGCTCATTTGACGCGCATAATTTTTCATACCGCACGCTCCACTCGAATGCGAATGACCACAACGGGTATCGAAATATCACCATAGAAGTGAAAGGAAAAGGTGCGTATGGAACATATAAATATGAGTCCGGCGTACACCGTCTCGTACGTCTTTCGCCGTTTAATGCAAATCAAAAACGTCACACCTCATTTGCAATGGTGGAATTCGTACCGCAATTGCCGGCGACCGACACAACGGTAGTTATTCCCGAGGCAGACATTGACGTACAGTTTGCCCGTTCGGGTGGTCCGGGAGGGCAAAATGTGAACAAACGAGAAACCTCTGTGCGCGCAGTACACACACCTACGGGGCTTTCAGCGCACGCCGACTCGGAACGTTCTCAACAGCAAAACAAAGAACAGGCACTCGCGATTTTGAAAGGAAAGTTGTATCATAGGATGGAAGAAGCGCGACGAGCGGAGGCACGCGGCATGCAAATATCGCAAACAACCGATGCGGAATGGGGAAACCAGATTCGTTCGTATGTTCTTCATCCGTATAAACTCGTGAAAGACCATCGTACCGATACGGAAGTGCATGATGTTGAGCGAGTGCTTGAGCGCGGAGATATCGATGTATTTTTGAAAGCGGAACAAGGTCTTGAAACACAATGATTTACTACGACAATGTAAGCAAAATATACAATGGTGGCTCGCCCGCCCTTGACGCGGTCACGTTTGCCGTAGAGCCGGGGGAGTTTGTGTCGGTGGTGGGGCATTCTGGCGCCGGCAAGACGACGCTCCTCAAGATGCTTTTGGCGGAAGATAGGCCCACGTCCGGCGCTGTTTTTTTTGAATCAAAAAAAGTGCATGACTTGCCGCGGAAAGATATTAGTTCACTGCGTCGTCGCATCGGTATGATTTTTCAGGATTTTCGCCTCCTTCCGCACAAGAATGCGTATGAAAACATCGCTTTTGCCATGGAGGCCGCGGGGAGAGATGACGAAGATATTGCGGCTGATGTTCCGCATGTGCTTGAACTTGTGGATTTGGAAGCGCAGGCATGGCACTTTCCGTATCAACTTTCGGGAGGGGAGAAACAGCGGCTTGCGATCGCGCGCGCTATTGTGAATCAGCCGGACGTATTGGTGGCGGATGAACCGACGGGCAATCTTGATCCCCTCAACACCAACGAGGTTGTGCAGATTTTGAAAAAGATAAATGATCTTGGTACAACGGTGGTGCTCACCACGCACAATAGAGATGTGGTGGAATACCTCGGCGGTCGCGTGATTACCATGGAGAATGGTAAAATTGTACGCGATGGCAATGGTGGCAAATATATTCTCTGATGGTTTGGACAAATATAAAACGAATATTGCGCTCGGGTTTCGTCAGTTTTTGGCGAAACGGCTTTGTGTCTCTTGCCACCGTACTCATCATGACGGTTACGTTGTTTGTGATTGGCGCGGTGGTCTTTTTAGGGGCCATGCTCAATGTTTCTCTCTCGGAACTCAAGGACAAGGTTGATATTAATGTGTATTTTCTCACTGATGCCCCGGAAGAAGATATTCTCGCGCTCAAGGGAGCGATTGAAGGGTTGCCTGAGACGGCGGAGGTTGATTATCTCTCACGCGAGGACGCGCTCACGGCATTTCGCGCGCGTCATGAAAACGACCAGCTCACTCTGCAAGCGCTCGATGAGCTTGATGACAATCCGCTCGGCGCGATTCTTACGGTAAAAGCAAAAGAGACGTCGCAGTATGAGAGTATCGCAAAATTTTTGGAGGGGGATACGGCGCTTGGGAGTGGAAATGTACCGATTATCGACAAAGTTAATTATTTCCAAAACAAAACCGCGATTGAAAAACTCTCGCGCATTATTGATTCGGCGGAAAAACTCGGCTTTATCGTGAGCGTGGTTTTGGTGATTATCTCAATAATCATCACCTTCAACACGATTCGCCTTGCCATCTACACGTCGCGTGAAGAAATTTCGGTTATGCGCCTCGTGGGGGCGAGCACAACATACACACGCGGGCCATTTGTGGTAGAGGGAATACTCTATGGCATCGTCGCTGGCATACTGACGCTTCTCTTGTTCTATCCGATTACATTTTGGCTTGGGCCATACACGGAAGGATTTTTCTCAAGCATCAATCTTTTCTCCTACTATGGAAGCAATTTTGGGCAAATTTTCATTCTCATTCTTGGTTCTGGGATTTTGCTTGGCGGTATCTCAAGTTATCTCGCGGTGCGAAAATATCTTGAGGCGTAGCATGCCAACAAAAACACCTCGACACGATGTGTCGAAGTTTTTTGTCACATACTTAATTCTTAATACTTAAATGTGGCACGCGGCAACACCGCCTTTCGCCACGTACTGCTGGTGGTATTCTTCTGCGCGGTAAAACGGTTTCGTTGGGACAATTTCAGTGACAATGGGATCTTTGTGTGCGCCTGATGTGCCAAGTTTTTCTTTTGATTCTTTGGCGAGTTTTTTCTGTTCGTCGGTGTGGTAGAAAATCACTGAACGGTACTGGCTACCGATATCAGGACCTTGGCGATTGAGCGTTGTGGGGTTGTGAATGCTCCAAAATTTGCCGAGCAATTGTTCGTATGACACCTGTGTAGGGTCAAAAGTGATATGCACCGCTTCGGCATGTCCCGTGCCATCGGAGCACACATCTTTGTATGTTGGGTTTTCAGTGTGTCCGCCGGTGTAGCCGACTTCAGTGGAAAGCACCCCTGTCATGGTGCGAAACGCCTCTTCCACACCCCAAAAACAACCGGCGGCGAATGTAGCTTCTTCTTTTTTTGTATTCGTATTCATATCGGTAGTATACATGAAAAATGTTAAGGGGGCGGCGCATGCGCGCGCCGCCCCCGAAGGGTTGTGGCTCCATCACTCCGTGGTGTTCCACGAGGTGGTGTCGCCGGCCTCGAAACCGTCGGCGAAGAGGGCAGTGCCTGGGGCGGGGGGAAGCGTGCCGAAGCAGACAACCCCGCGCGAGCCGTCCGAATCGTTCACACGACTCTTGCAGGTCGTGATGAACGACTCTCCGCCTACCGCGACCGCGTACCCGCATTCGTCTGCGGGATTGAGCGGGAAGGGGAAGAGGACTTCTTCTCCCTCGGCCCCACAACCGTCCTCGCCGCACACCCACCGGAATAGTCCGCCACGCGAAGCATCACGCGCTGGCACACCGGCGAGTATGTTCGCGCCCGTCGCGCCAGACGATACCGCCCCGATGGGCGTTTTGCCCAACGAATCTCCGAATCCGGGGCTTGGGATTCGGAGGACATTCACACTGGCGCCCGTCAGGAGCACGAGTGCGCCCGCGTCGGTCATGGGCTGGTCGACACCGGGGGCGCCAACGAGAAGATTCGTGGTAGTCGCCGCCACCTGCATGCCGAATTCCGAGAACCCGGTGTTAATGGGCTCTCTCATTCGGCGGTACCCCTCCTCGTCACCCATCTCAATGATATGAACCCGATTGGTGCCGGGCTCACCCACAAGGAGGAGGTTGCCGACGAAGGCAACGCTTTGCCCAAAGCGAGCATTTGGAGTGCTCTGCGGTGGGCACACCGTCTGGAGTGGCATGCCACTTTTTCGCAAGATGACCGCACCGCCGTTGATTGTCGGGCCGCCGTTGCAGTCCGACCAGTATGGAGCACCGATGGCGCTCCAAACGCCGTCGTCGGAGAGCGCGACGACATTTTCGTACACCGTCTCCACACGGCTTTGGAGTCCGGCGACGGTGTCGGTCATCGCACTCGGTTCGTCTGGACTCCGATTTGCGCCGAAATCCAGAGTCCAGTGCCAGACGATGCCAGGCACTCCGACATCGAGCCGGTTGCCACGGAGGGCGACGTGAATCGGGCCCCCGGGGGTGCTGTTGACGAGAAGGAAAATCCCGTTCCACTGATTTCCGACCTTCTCCAGCACCCACACACGCCCGCTTTCGGACGCCACGACGGCGTGATTGCCGTCGATTGCGGCCGCAGTGGGAGCCGACTCCAGGTCGTCAAGCCCGAAGGCCTGACCACCTGTCAGGCAATCCCACGGGCCGATCTGCCCTGCGAGGGGCAGAGTGACGAGCGCTAGAATTGCGCTCGCAAGTGTGAACAGCTTATTCATCACGATCTCCTAAGGTTTTACGGCGCGTATGCGCCGAATAGGTTTCGAAACACTGTCAAAGAGCTTCACCGCTATAATAGCGGAAAAATAAGTCCCTGTCAATATATGTGGATTATAATTTGGGAATCCGATTCCCAAATTTCTCAAATATTTTTTTGACTACCCGCGCTTAAATATCCTATCAAGCCCCCAAATTTTTCCCGCATGGCCGTAAATCAGCACGAGGAATGAAAGCGCATAGATGATGTGTTCGTCCACTAAGTATGAGTGTTCACCTGCGTACGGAAAATGGAGTACGGGGAAGTAGTAGAGAATGACGAGCACAAGCCCGGCCCATGATGCAAGGCGCGTGAAGATACCAAGGATGAGCGCGGCACCAATCAAGGTGAGTCCCCACTTATTCAACAAATCAACCCAGCCAACGAGAGCAGGGGAGGCGAGCCAAGAATAAAAACCATTGAATGTCGTTGCATTGGTGAGATATCCGGCGGCAGTCCATGCGGGGTCAATCAATTTTGAGACACCGGCGTAGAGAAACAACCACCCAATACCGAGACGAAGCAGAAAGAGTGACGTGCGGAGGTGTTTGTTTAATGACATGTGTGTATCGTAGCACTTTCTGTACGCAACAACACCACATAATGAGGATAACTCAAAGCACTTGATTCTTCTGCAAGGATGTGTTAATGTGTTTTTGAGTTAGATCTTTATCAAACCGCTCCGGAAGGAGCACAACGATAGGGGGTTCGTGATGAAGAGGTTTTTCGTGTTCGTGTTTGCTGTTCTGTTGGTCGCACTCGTCGCCCCGGCCGCCGCCGAGACGTGGGGTAACCTCGGTGCCGGAACGGCATCCGAGGGATTCGGATACACCGGTGGTGGCCCGATCTACACGCTCGGCCTGGACTGCCAGACCGAGCGTGGGCTTCTTCTCCTCGATGGGAAGTATTTCGAGGCGGACAAGGCCTACGGGCTGTCCGTCGACGGGTACAATCTCCGAGGTGCCTACTACCGGCGCTTTGGGGAGAGTCGGATGTTCCTGGGTGGCGGGCTCACCTACGGGGCGGCATTTGGCACCAGAGGTGTCAACTACGGCAAGGGAAGTACTCGCGCCGAAGTCGGTGTGGTCATCGACACCGACGTCCGGTACATCTTGGGGGCTTTCGGCCCCGTCGATGATCCGAACGAAATGTGGGGAGGGAGGGCACAGGTGGACCTGCCACTCTTCCCGCGGGCCCAGGCGAACTCGCTTTCCTTCGCAACAAACCACTTCCGAGGAAGTGGCGTCCCTGCGTCGGAAAGCAAACACCTGCTTCGACTGGAGGGGTTGGTCGGGGACTTCAAGGCCTCCGATGCGTGCCAGGCGGATTGCGAACGCGCGACGGATGGGCAGGTTCGCCTGCTCTACGTTTACCGCGTGCCGTTCGGTACGCGATGAACGACGACGACGGCGCCATGGCGGTGGAGGGGTTTCCCCTCCACCGCCTCTTCTTTTTCTTTTTTATACAAACAAACATCCCGAGCAGGCCGGTGGCCTGCTCGGGTTTTTGGTCGGGTTGGTGCCGGGACTCGTTCACACGTTCGGTTTGCTATGCGCCTTTCTCCACAACTCCATCCGATTCCCGATGTTTTGGAGAGTGATCTCCAAGGTTTTCAGGAGTGCTTCTTCCGAAGAAGAAGTCTTCTTTTTCGATCGAAGTCTTTGGATTTGGGAAACTGCTCCATCGTGCTTGAGTTGGAGGCAGTACGATCGATGCGATGCGCTTCCCCCAACTCGCGTATCACAGAATATACAATACTCAAGTCGGATAGTTGCGTCTTGGCCGTGCATTTGGAACCCCCTCTTGTTTTGGAACTTTGGGAAGAATACTATCGTGTTTTCTTGCAGATATCAAGAAATGAAAACCCTCGATCGGATGGTACCGATCGAGGGGGGGGGTGACGAGAGGTGCGGGGTAGCTCGCGTCAGGGGCTCACGGACGACCACGTCGTCGTATCGCCCGACTCAAAGCCGTCGGCGAAGAACGGGGTGTCGACCACGAGCTCCACGGTGTTCTGATTGCCCCGGACGAAGAATCCGCAGTTGAAGTGAATCACCTCCGACAGGAGGTACTCACTCGCTTCATCAAGCTCTGCCTGCCCGGCATTGGGGTCGCCCGCTCCCGGCCAATAGGCATTGCCCGGTCCGCGGTAGTAGAGAGCATGCATCTCGGTTGTGTCTGACTCGCCCGAGGTGAACCAGATGTCGTCCGGGGCGGTCTCATCCGGGACATCCTTCTCCAGGTCGGGGCCGTAGTTGAGACACCAACGGTTCACACCGTCGCACGTGGTGCCCTCGAGGGTTCCGGCAAAGTCGAGGATATGGTCTGACGACCACATCATGTAGATGACGTCGCGGAGGGTGAATGTGACCGCCCCCTCACCCCCGATGCTTTCTGCGGCGAGACCGCAATGGAGCCGGTTTCCGTACTCCAGGTTGAACGGTGCTGGTGGTGCCGCCAACCCACGCCATGACTTGAAACTCGTGACCATGATGTCACCGGTTCCAAACCTTCCATCGTTGAGAATGTGGTAGGCGGTTGGGTCGGTCGCCCGATCCCCGACATCTCCACCGCCAGTGATGAGGGATGGCATGGCGTTTGCCAAGTACGGTCCCCACGACGGCGACCCGAACGCGTTCGGCGGGGGTGACGGTCGTACGTCCAGGACGATGTCGCTGTTGAGCGCCAATCCCTGGTTGGCGCCTTCGAAGAGGGGGATGACCTCCCACACCCCCAGCTCCACCCCGTTGAACGAGGGGCTGGCGCCGAGCGATGCCGGCGGTTCCGCCGAGAGGACGGGGACGGCGAGCAGGATGGTGATGAGACAGAGCGCGATTCTTCGGTGCACGTGGCACCTCCTTCTTTGGTAAAGAACTTCTATTGCCCAAGGCGGGATGCCTCAAGTCGAAGGTATACTACAATACGAGAAGATAATTGTCCAGATGCTTAGCCGCTCAAGGTGTACAAAAGAAATCCCGCGGAAATTGCCGCGAGCACCGCGAAGGTACCGAGTGTTTTTGCAAAAAAGACGACAGCTTCTTCTTTCTGCCCGTCCAGATAGAGCCGTATTGGATGAAAGGAAAACAAAAAACCCATCACCGCAACGGAAAGCACAAGGAGTGCGAGCATGGTCATGGGAATGAATATGGTTTCCTTTGGCGCATCGGCTCCAGCGGAAGTGAACCACTGAATGACAAACACAATTCCGACGATATAAAGCGCGGCTAAAAACGCGTTGAGATAGGGGCTTTTCATACTTTTCATAACGTCAGTATATATCGCAAAGTGACAAGACGGGGAATAAATCGCTCTATCGCGACTCGCCTTCAAAGTCGGGCACAACGATACCCCAGCGCATATTGGTTGAGTCAATCTTGAGATACACGCTTTTGCCAAAAGACGGGCGCGCGGTCATGGGCTCGTTTGGCGCGCGGTCGGCGTAGTTAAACACCACAACATTTTTATGCCGAGGGTTCGGGCTCGCGTTTATTGTCTGCGGAGCTATTCTGTCACCAAGAAGATACCCATCAGAACCGATGTATCCGGCATTGGTGTTGAGCGCCGCGACGGCGTAATAGAAAACGCCGGAGCCACCCGTCTCTTGTGTGAGAATAAATGCGACGTCTTCTCGACCGTCATTATCAAGGTCAATATTCAGGTCGTTGCCAAAGTAGCGCGTAATCGTTCTTGACGCGGAATCAGACGCGGAAGGTGTTTCGGAAACTCCGTCCACAAGACGCACCGGCACGCCATTCAAAACATACTCCGCGTTTTTATAATCGGTCGCGAGCAAGTTTTGTGCGTCAGAATCGGAGCGCGTAAATAAATACCACCCCGCTCCCGCAAGCACGATAAGTACGACAACCCAAAGAAGAGTGTTTTTCATACCATTAATATTACTACGTGGATTAACAAAAAGTCACCCCGCATACCTATCTCCGTATCTCTGTACATATCCTAACCTACATGGCCTAATTACCGAGGTCTGACCTCGGTACTCCTCATATGACCCGTCCTGGTCGCAGGTACGGTGTCCAGACTGGCTGCCGGGCTAGGACTCGAACCTAGATGACGACATCCAGAGTGTCGCATCCTACCATTAGATGACCCGGCAATTCGGGGATGATTTTAGCACAAAAATGGTGTTTTTTGAAGCAGTTTGAACCAGCGCTCTATAAAATTTCGTGCCCTCCAGCCCACATGCCCTTATAGGTTAATTCGCGCGAATTAACCTATAAGACATGTGTTTTATTGTGGGTTCAATGCTTGTATTTATGACTGAAAGCTCATAACTCATCATGCTACAATAAGCGCATGCACGCGCTTTGGATTATCTTGCATTTGATTGGTGTGGCATTTGGCGCAGGTGGCGCGTTTGTATCTGATGCGCTCTTTTTCAGCGCGCTTGAAGACAAACGGCTTTCACAAACGGAATTGCGCTTTTTGAAACTGGCGAGCACGCTTGTGTGGATTGGCGTCGGTATTTTGCTTGTCTCCGGTGCGGGACTCTTTTGGGAAGACATGACGCGGTATCTTGCCTCAAGTAAATTTCTCGTGAAGATGACGATTGTGCTTGTGATTATCGTCAACGGTCTCGTATTTCACTATCGTCACATGCCACTTATGCAAAGCGCGAACGGGGGCGATGTGCGGCGCACGGCGCGATTCCGCGCAAAATCCCCGCTTCTCTTTGTGAGTGGCGCGGTGTCGGCGGTGTCGTGGCTTTCCGCGCTCATCCTCGGCGCACTGCGAAGCATTCCGCTTTCATACGGCGAAGGAATGGCACTTTACCTGGGAGTTGTTGTCGTTGGGTCACTTTGCGCGTTGGTGCTTCGGAAAAAGATACTGGCTGTGCGCTAGACACTATTTTCGGTGTTTAAAAATTACAAAATTAGATGTTAAAAATCGGCTCTTTTCCGCTTATTTTCCTGTGGCAAAGAGCCGAAAAGAGGCGTATGATGCGGGCGTAATTGCCTATGGGAGTTTTTGTTGACATACGAAATGTGCTTTTTGGCGCTTTGTATCGCGGAGTGATTAAACCGCTTCTTTTTTTGCGCGACCCGGAGGATGTGCACGATGGCGCGGTGACATTGGGGAAATTGTTTGGGCGCTTTGCATTAACGCGCGCGCTCACGCGAGTGTGTTTTGGCTATTCGCATCCAATGCTTTCGCAAACTATTCACGGCGTGGGTTTTTTAAACCCGGTGGGGCTTGCCGCCGGCTTTGATAAAGACGGACACCTGGTGGAAGTGCTTGGTGCGCTCGGCTTTGGTGCGGAAGAGGTTGGTTCGGTGACGGGGGAGGCATGCGCGGGCAATCCGCGCCCGCGCCTGTGGCGCTTGCCACATACGCAGGCACTTGGCGTATACTACGGACTCAAAAACGATGGAGCAGAGGTGGTTGCGGCGCGGATTGCCCGCGCGAAAAAAAGCACCACCATTGGCATCAGTGTCGCAAAAACAAATAGCCCAGGCACGGCATCTGATGACGCGGGCATTGCCGACTACACAAAAGCATTTCGCGCGGCGCTTCCTGTGGCGGATTTCATCACGATAAACATTAGCTGTCCCAACGCATACGGCGGAGAGCCGTTCCACGATTCCATGCGTCTTGCAAAGCTTCTCTCGCGCATGCCGCTTGCCGACGCGCGCCAGCCACTCTTTATCAAAGTGTCTCCCGATCTCTCCACGGGCGAGCTTGATGCACTTTTGGATGTCATTAAAAAGCACCCAATCGCCGGTATTGTTGTTGGCAATCTCACCAAAAACCGCGAAGCACTCAATATCGACCCGCGTGACACCGTGCCAGAGAAGGGTGGTATCAGTGGCATCCCCACAAAAGAAAAAGCGCTCGCGCTCGTGCGACACGCGCGTCGCGCGATGCCGAAAGAATTTACGATTATCGGCTGTGGGGGAATTATGTCGGCAGATGATGCCTACGCATATATCCGAGCCGGCGCGTCGCTCGTACAACTCATCACCGGCATGATTTTTGAAGGACCCCAACTCATCTCTGACATCAACAGAGGTCTCGTCCGCCGTCTCAAACGCGACGGATTTCCCCACCTTTCTGACGCCGTAGGCACACCATCCTAGCATTCCATAGAATTTTCCGGAATGGTGTATTGGCCACCAGCTACCGATTACGTATTATTTTGTGTCCTGCAGGCGCAGGGTGGAGGGAATTGCAAGGAGAATAACCGCGCCAAGAATAACAAAGAGGTATTTAATATCCACGAAGTAAATAATGAGTCCCGCAAAGATGGGGCCAATGGTGTAGGCAAATGGGTCAAGGATGCGGAAGAAACCAATCAAGTGCGTGTCGGTCTCGTCAATGATTTTGAAAAAATAGGTTTCGCTCATGATATCTATCATGCTCGCGCCGACGCGGGTCATAAAAAGTGCCGTGGCCCAGAGTGCAATTGACGGCGCGGTGATAAATGAAAGTACGCCGGTTGCGCCCGCAAGCGTGAGCAATCCGAGCACCAAAATTTCTTTTTCACCGAGCCAACGGTCGGCGATTTTCCCGAGCGGTAATTCCAAAAGCACAAACGGGAGGAGCATAATGGTGAAAATGGTGCCGATAGCCCCCCACGAAAATCCGAGATGATTATGAAGGTAAATCGGGCTGTAAATCACCATGACCGCGTAGAAAAAACGAAGCGCCGCTTGCGCAATCATAATGCGACGCACGTTGGCATACACGGAAAGTTCACGGATGGTGCGCAAAAGGGACACGCGTTCGTATTTTGAATCCCGATATTTTCTCAAGCGCATCATGAGGATAATCAGGACGGGAATGGTGATGAGTGATGCGAGTGCGTAGAGCCGCTCATATCGCGTTGTGTTGCCAAGGATGAGCCCCACAATCAATGGCGAGAGCACAAAAGCGGCATTGATAAAGGTAAAGAAAATTCCACGAATGCCACCCGTGGCGCCATCGCTTGAAGAGCTCTCAAGAAAAATATCAATGTCAAAAGATACGGCGCGAATAAGCACGTTGTGCGCGACAAAAAAGAGAATCAAGAGCACGGGGAGGTGCGCGACTGCAAGACCAATAACGGCAACAAGTTCAATCAAGAGGAAGGTGAGTGTTGTGTGATAATTGCCAAATCGGCGCAGGAGTCGGGGGAGAGCAATGAGGAGAAGTATGGAAACAATAGACGCGACGGTATAAAGAATGCTCACCGCATTTTCACCGATTGCTTGGGCGGCGAATGAAGAGTTGATATACACCAAGAGCGCGCCGTGAAGCGCGAAAAGAAATCCAATGGAGTAGGTCGTTTTGAGTTGCGAACGATTAAGCATTGCTCCAGTATAAAGCCAAAACGGCGCTCCCCGAAGGGAGCGCCGTGGACAAGAGAATTACACTCCAATCACCACCGGAATGACGATTGGCGACTTCCCCGTTTTCTGGAACAAATGACGGCGTACGGTGTCGGTGACCGCGCCTTTCACATGGTCAAAGTTTATCGGATTCATGCCTCTTGTGGTATCCTCCGCGGTCTTTTTAATCAGGTTTCGCGTTTCGTTCAAAAGTGTTTGCGACTCGCGCAAATAAATAAATCCACGCGAAATAATGTCGGGTGATTTGCGCAACTTCCCTGTCTTTGGATTGATAGACACCACGACGATAAACATACCTTCCTCGGCAAGCATTTGTCGGTCGCGAATGACGGCCTCTTGCATATCGCCGATTGAAAAACCATCCACCATGACCGCGTCAGACGGCGCTTTTTCTTTTCGGCGCGTCATCGTTTTGCCGCCATTTGAGAATTCTACAATCGTTCCGTTGTCCGGGATGAGGATGCGTTCCTTCGGTGTGCCGAGTGATTGCGCAAGCTCTGCGTGAATGCGAAGCATATAGTGATGCCCGTGAAGAGGCATGAAATGCTGGTAGTCAATCTGCTTGTGAATCCACTCAAGTTCGCCACGGCTCCCGTGTCCGGACGCGTGCACATCGGCATCGGTGTAGGTGACGATGCGCGCTTCTTGGCGATAGAGATTGTCTTTGAGTTTGGCAATGGAGCGCTCATTGCCCGGAATGACCGATGAGGAAAAGAGTACGGTATCGCTCGGCTTTAGCCGAATAAATTTGTGCGTTTTGTTTGCGATTCTATCAAACACCGAATATTCTTCGCCTTGCGCTCCGGTCGCAATCACCACCACCTCTTTGTCTTTGAGTGTGTCGATGTCTTCAATTGGCACAATATTATCAAGCTTGATGAGTTCAAGCTGGCGCACAATCTCCACGTTTCCTTTCATGCTCCGGCCGTCCACGACCACTTTTTTGTTGTACTTTCGCGCCATTTCAATCATTGCCATCACGCGTTCCACTTGTGATGAAAAAGTGCCGATGATGAGGCGCCCTGGCGTATCTTTCATGATTTGCTCTATACCCGCGAGCGCTTGCGACTCGGGGAGGGAAAAGCCGGGCTTAGACACGCTTGTGGAGTCAAGTGTCATCAAAAGCATTTTTTTTCCTTTAAAACGCGCGTAGTGTTCTTCTTCCGCCGGCGTGGGGATGCCCTCAATATGGTCAACGCGCACGTCTTCAATAAACGCAATATCACCCACCGGCGTTTCAATGATGATGCCCATGGAGTCGGGAATGGCGTGTGAGATGGGGAAGAACGAGACGTGAAAATGTTTGCCGATTTTCATACGCTCATCACCCTGTACCACTTTGATATCAAGTGCGGGCACATGCGGATATTCCATCTGACGCTTTTGAATAATCAGGGAGCCGAATTCACGAGTGTAAATCGTCGGGTTGGCGATTCCTTCCATGATGTAGGGGATTGCACCAATGTGGTCAAAGTGTCCGTGTGTGATGAAAAGACCGCGAATCTTTTCCTTACGCTCCGCAAGGTAGGTCGTATTGGGGAGCAAAAAATCAACGCCCGGTGTCTCGTCCTCACTGAATTGGAATCCGGCATCAACGATGATGATATCCTCACCATACTCGATGACGGTCATGTTTTTGCCGATCTCTTCCACGCCGCCGATGGGGATGATGCGCAGTGTGTCCGGCGCAACATCAGGCACGCTGTGGTGCTTTCTCGTTGACGGATTCACCGTCATCTTTTTTGTCTTGCTGTTTGAGCGCATCGGGCGCGTACTTGAATTGCGGCGCGGGCGACCGCTACGGCCCTTTGAAGGGCCGCTTCCGGCTCCGTGCGCCACGGCCTTTTTCCGTGCTCCTTCCGGGTGCTTTGGTGCATAGCTCATGGCGCGAATAGTGTCGCGCGAGTGACGGCGCGACGAGTGGCGCGCCTTTTTTGCTGACGATTCAGGCATGGATCTGTAATGTTTTTTGCTACGAATAAATAATAAATCTACGTGTTTAGTGCTCTTTTGAGAAGCGTTCCATATAATATGTGTCTTGCTCTATTGGGCGAGAAACGGCCAGACGAATTGTGTTTCGATGTGCCACTGATGAACCGAAAGAAAACGTTCTGCGGGGGTGGTCACGGTGCCAATCTCGAGTCCACGGATGTTTTTTGGCACAACGTACAAAAAGTTTGGCGTGTAGACAAAGAGTGCCGGAATGTCGTCTCGCACAGTGTCTTCAAACGCACTGTAGGCCTCCGCACGCTCATCTTCGTCCTCAAGTGTTCGAATGCGCTCAAGGATAGCATCCACTTCAATGTTTGTATAGAGTGCGATATTGAGCCCGGGGTCATTGCGTTGAGACGAGTGCCAAAAAGCGAATGGGTCGGGCTGGCGACCGAGAATTTGCCCAAAGAAGAGTGCGTCGTATTTGCGCGGGCGAATGACCTCCTGGTTTAAACTGCCGGTATCAAAGAATCGCAACTCCACATCAGCTCCCAGTTCGCGCCACTCTTTGGCAATGTATTCGGCCGCGGCCTTGAGTTCGGGGGCATTTGAAGTGGCAAGTGAGAAATGCAGAATTTGCGTGTCCGACTTCCCTTTCTTTTCAAAAATCCCCGTCTCTTCGTTTTTGACCCAACCGTTCGCCTCAAGCAGTGCGATTGCGGCGAGAGTGTCATCATCTTTTTCCATTTGTTCTTCGTCAATGCCGGCAACCAATTTTGGCGGTAGCGGCCCCGTCGCCGGAGTGCCGTACCCCTTGAGGACTTCTCCCACCAAACCCTCTCGGTCAATCGCAAGAGAAAGTGCTTCGCGCACCGCAGTGCTCGTGAAGATGGGCACTTGGTTATGGTTGAAAAAGACACCGAAGACGCGGGGGAGAGGGTATGTTTCAATGCGTGCTCCCAATTCCTCGGCTCGCGTTGCCGTCTCGGGGTTGATGGCATTCATGGCATCAATGGCGCCGCGCGAGTATGCCGTAAAGAGTTCTTCCTCATTTGCAAAAAAAATGAATGAGAGGTTTGTGATAAACGGCTCCCCCGCCTCGTATTCTGAAAATGCCTTGAGGTCGTAGCGCTCCGGCACGCCGGCGTCGTTGCGCGCGAGTTTTACCACACGATAGGGTCCTGACCCAACTGGTTCAATGTTGTGGGTGCTGAATGCGAATTGGTCGGTGTCAATATTTTTCCAAATGTGAGCGGGAAGAACCCCCAGGATGGTATTCTCCAAAAAGAGCGCGTATGGCTGGGCGAGCGTGAAGCGTACACGGTGCTCGTCCACCTTTTCAACGAGCACACCCTCCCAGTTTGCGCGCTTCGGGCTTTTGATACCGCTGTCTTGAGCTTTTTGAATCGTAAAGAGGACGTCATCTGCGGTCACCGGTGTGTTGTCATGGAAGACCGCGTCCTCGCGAATCGTAAAGGTGTACACACGGCCACCATCACTGATTTCATATTCTTCCGCGAGGTCGGGAACGATAGTGCCGTCCGGCAGTGCACGCATGAGACCCGAATAGACCACTTGGGTGAGGTCGCGGTCAGCATCCGAAATGGCAAGAATCGGATTGATAAAGCGTGGTGCTCCCACAACGCCTTCCACTAAGGCGCCGCCGTGTGCGGGCACCTCTTCCATAATTGAGCGGGTGAGTACGCCAAGGAGCATGATACCGCTCACAATTGCTGTGAGCGACAAAACGCCAACGACGAGTTTTTCAAGAAATGAGAGATTTCCGACGCTCGCTTCAAGTTGGGAAAGTCCCGGAACGCGAATGGGTCGCTTGAGAGGATGTTCTTCCATGAATGCAATGAAAAAAAGAGATGGTGTGGTGTGAACCTGTGGCACCGAGACCGGCGCTTGATTGAGGAATTAGAGAATGAGAACGAGAATTGAGACAAGCACAAAGAGGGATGCACTCACGATGGTAGCATAAAAGATAATTCGTTCAATGCCGCGTCGTGTGTGGGAAATAGCACCGTCGTCTCCCCCGCCGAATGCGGCACCGAGACCGGCGTCGTTTTGCTGAAGAAGAACTCCGATGATGAGCAGGACTCCAAAAGCAAGCTGCATATAGGTCAAAACCGTGTGTATCATTGGCACCACCATACCAGAAGAGGCGCTTTTTCGCAAGATGTGATAGAGTGTGAAGAGCAGAAAGGGGCAAGCCAATGAAAGAGGAAGACGTGTTTGAGGCAATCCTCACTTTGTACAAGGTTGGGAAACCAACCGATGACTCGCCCATGAACTTCTCCGGTTCACGAGATGAGGTGTATCATCGTCTGGACGACGCTGTCACTGAGCACCGTAGAAGGTGTCCCAATGGTGGCGCACATGTCGTCGTGTTCAACATCACGGATGGCACCAGACGACAAGAGGAGCACAGCAATACCTCGTGGGCGTAGAAGCTGGGCGAAAGCCCGTCGCGCGTGTAGCGCGACGGGCTTCAAACATTTGACAGGGCCACTTTTTGGGTTTAAGATAGATACATTAGCAGGGTTAACTATTTCTGTATTATGGCGAAGAAACAGTCGTCAGCTTCTATTACACCGCTTGGTGACCGCGTGCTCGTGCGACCACTCTCTCCGGAAGAGTTGGGCACGACAACGGCATCGGGCATCATCATTCCCGATAGCGCCCATGAAAAACCGGAACAGGGAGAGGTTGTTGCCGTGGGCCCCGGCGCGCGTGAGGACGGTAAGCTTATCAAGCCCGCGGTTTCGGTGGGCGACCGAGTTATGTTTTCAAAATACGGGTACGATGAGGTGACAATTGAAAATACGAAATACTACATCCTCAAATCGGATTCCCTTTTGGCAGTCATTAAATAAGGCATACTATGAGTAAGAAAGTACTTTTTGACCAAGACGCACGTCAGGCACTCAAGCGTGGTGTTGATACGGTGGCGAATGCGGTGAAAGTGACCATTGGGCCTCGCGGCAGAAATGTCGCGCTTGATAAGGGATTTGGCGGTCCGACCATCACCAATGACGGCGTATCTATCGCAAAAGAAATTACATTGAAGGACAGGTTTGCGAATATGGGGGCCGAAATCGTGAAGGAAGTTGCAACAAAGACCAACGATGTCGCGGGTGATGGCACCACAACGGCAACAATTCTCACACAAGCGATTGTCACCGAAGGCATGCGTCACACCACGGCCGGCGTAAACGCCATGGCACTTCGCATGGGGATTGAAAAGGCGGCACACGACGCGGTGGCGGAACTGCGCAAAATCGCACGCCCCGTGGAGGGAAGTGATGAGATAAAAAATGTTGCACGCATTTCCGCTGAATCGGACGAGTTGGGCACGATTATTGCCGAGACGATTGAAAAGGTGGGCAAGGATGGTGTCGTGACAGTGGAGGAGTCGCAATCACTCGGCATTGACTCTGAGGTGGTGGAAGGGCTCCAATTTGATAAGGGATATGTGTCGGCATACATGGTGACCGACAGCGAGCGCATGGAAGCGGAATACAAGGATGTGCCGATTCTTGTGACCGACAAAAAGATTTCAAGCGTGAAAGACGTATTACCGCTTTTGGAAAATCTGGCAAAGAGCGGCACAAAGGAGTTGGTGATTATTGCGGATGATGTGGACGGCGAGGCACTGACAACATTTGTGTTGAACAAACTTCGCGGCGGGTTCTCCGTGCTTGCGGTGAAAGCGCCGGGGTTTGGTGACCGCAAGAAAGCATCTCTTGAAGACATTGCCATTACGATTGGCGCGCAGATGATTTCGGATGATGTGGGCATCAAACTTGAAAATGCCGATGTCTCGATGCTTGGGCGCGCACGACGAGTGGTGTCAACGAAAGACAACACCGTAATCGTGGGCGGTAAGGGTGCCAAGGCGGATATCGCCAAACGTGTGGCACAGCTCAAAGCGCAGAGCGTGCAGACAAGCTCAAAGTTTGACCGTGAAAAGATTGAAGAGCGTATTGCAAAACTTTCGGGTGGTGTGGCGGTGATTCGCGTGGGCGCGGCAACAGAAACCGAAATGAAGTATTTGAAACTAAAAATTGAAGACGCGGTGAATGCCACGAAGGCCGCGATTGAAGAGGGGGTTGTTTCCGGTGGTGGCACCGCGCTTGTGAAAGTGGCGGCGTATCTCGCGGAAAAAGATCTCTCCAAAGAAGATGCGGATGTGGAATTGGGCTATACCATTTTGGTGGAGTCACTTGAGACGCCGTTAAAGCAAATTGCGGCAAACGTTGGTAAGGGCGACGGCTCGGCGGTTGTGGCAAAAGTTAAAGAAGGGGGTGCGCACGCCGGCTACGACGCGCTCAAAGATGAAATTGTAAAGGATATGCTTGCCGCGGGAATTATTGACCCGGTGAAAGTGACGCGCAGTGCCGTTGAAAACGCGGCGAGCGCCGCGGCGCTTCTTCTCACCACTGAAGCGGTGATTGCCGAGGAACCTGAAGAAAAACCACCACTTCCGCCAAATCCGGGAATGGATATGGGGTACTAGACGGGCTTTAGCTTTTTAGGAGCACAAAAACTGTCGCGGGCGCGACAGTTTTTGTGCTATAATTCACACATTAATCGCCCATATTCTATTGGCTAAACCCCAACCCCTAATTACCATGCCATTTCTCTACGTTATTCTCATAATCGTCGCGGTGCTCATTATTTGGGTAATTGCCGCGTATAACCGCTTTGTTCGTCTCAATAATCGCGCTGATGAGGCGTGGTCGGATATTTCCGTACAAACAAAACGCCGTTATGACCTCATCCCAAACCTTGTCAGTACCGTGAAAGGATATACGACACACGAGTCGCAAGCATTTGAAAAAGTGACGCAGGCGCGCGCGGCGGCAATTGGCGCGCAGGGCATGGCAGACAAGGCGCAGGCGGAAAATATGCTCACCGGTGCACTGAAATCTCTCTTTGCGGTTGCCGAGGCATACCCGGAACTGAAAGCAAACCAAAACTTTCTTGAGCTTCAGCGCGAGCTCTCCGACACTGAAAACAAAATTCAGGCATCACGCCGTTTCTACAACACAAACGTGCGCGACCTCAACACCGCCACAAAGTCATTCCCGTCAAACATTATCGCGAACCTCTTCAAGTTTTCAGTCCGTGATTTTTTTGAATTGGGTGATTCTGCCGAAGCAGAGCCCGTGAAAGTTGCATTTTAGCAGATAGTGCTACCAAATATGGCTGATGTTGTACCACAGCAAGACCTTCACAGGATTGTGATGACGTGCATCGTCTATAATGCCGAAGGGAAGTTTCTTGCCACGAAACGTGCGCCAACCAAAAAGGTGTACCCAAACAAATGGACTGTTCCCGGTGGGGGTCTGGAGCCAAGCGATTATGCTGATGTGCCCAAAACGACCGCTGATGCGTGGTACCAAGTTGTGGAAAGCGCACTTCGTCGTGAGGTCAAGGAAGAGGTGAATGTGGAGATAGGCAAACCGGAATTTCTTCTCGACCTCATCTTCATTCGACCTGATGGAATTCCGGTTCTCACACTGAGTTATTATGCGCTGTATAAGGGTGGCGATGTGGTGCTTGAAGAAGGAGATGCAACGGAATTTCGTTGGGTAACCGCCGAAGAGGCCAAGCAGCTAGATTTTATTGAAGGTATTGCCGAAGAAATTGAAATGGTTGACGAGATTTTGAAAGGGAACCCAAATCCTTTGTTTGAGATACGAAAGGGATAGCATTGATGGCATCACTATATACACATCAAGATAGCAATGCCAGAAAGACATGGTTTCTCATGTCGCTCTTCGTGCTCATCCTTTGTGGCGTGGGCGGGGCTATTTGGTATTTGTATGACGCGCCGGAGGCACTCATTATCGCTTTTGTGTTTAGTGTGCTTCTAAATGGTATAAGTTATTGGAACTCCGATAAAATCGTGCTCATGACCACAGGTGCGCGACCGGCATCTCGCGAACGGTTTTTTGATTTCTACACCGTGACAGAAAATCTTTCAATCACCGCGGGGCTTCCAATGCCGAAACTTTACGTGATTCATGACCCTGCGCCGAACGCGTTTGCCACAGGGCGCGATGCTAAACACGCGGCAGTCGCGGTGACCACGGGGCTTTTAGAGATTCTCACACGCACCGAACTTGAAGGGGTGGTTGCGCATGAGCTTTCACATATTGGGAATCGCGATATTCTCTTGCAGTCGGTGGTGGTGGTACTTGTGGGGTTGATTGCCCTTATCGCCGACTGGTTTCTCCGCTTTTCGCTTTTTGGCGGGCGGGGGCGCGACAGAGATTCGGGGCAAGCGGGGGCCATTTTTGCCATTTTGAGTATTGTGTTTATTATCCTTTCACCAGTTGCGGCAATGTTGATTCAGCTTGCCATTTCACGCAAACGCGAGTATTTGGCAGATGCGTCCGGCGCGCTTCTGACACGCTATCCGGAGGGGCTTGCGTCTGCGCTTGGAAAGATACACGCATCGGGGCTCAAGATGCGTCGCGCCGGGCGCGCCACCGCGCACCTTTTTATCAGCGACCCGTTTGGCAAAAAAATGTCGGGGCTTTTTGCCACTCATCCTCCGGTTGAAAAACGCATTGCCGCATTGCGCGGTTCCGGCGTATAATGGCCGTATGATTTTCGGCAAGAAACGCAAGCGTGAAGGCGATATTGAAGAGTTGCGCAGAGAAATAGAGCGTTTGCGTGATTTTGTATTGGAAATCAACGAGGAATCCGGAGAGTTGATTGATGGTAAAGAATTAGACGAGCCCATGGTGGAACGTTTGAAGTCGCGTATTGACGAGCTTCAGCATTTGGTCTTTCACGACGAATTGACGCAAATTCTCAACCGCCGCGGTTTCTACAATTATGTGGAGCCCATGTTTGGCGAGGCACTGGCGTCGCAAAAGCGCGACCAAAAACGAAAATTTGAAATGGGGGATATTGCTATTATATTTGTGGACGGTGACAATTTCAAAAAAATCAACGACACCTACGGACACGATGAGGGCGATCAGGTGCTCAAAAGCATTGCCGCGGCACTTGGCAAAGGCGCACGCTCAATCGATGTCGTGGCACGCATGGGTGGGGAAGAATTTGTAATGGCGCTCGTCGGCGCAAACGAAGAAGAGGCGCACGCAAAAGCAAACCAAATACTTGAGACAATTCGCACGGAAGTCAAAGTGCTCAAAAATCCGGAGCATCTGGTGACGGCGAGCGCGGGCGTCGCGGCGCTCTCGCATTCAGATGCTGACGATTTGGACGAATTGGTGGCATATGCCGACCAAGCAATGTATGAAGCGAAAATCAATCGCGGGAAAAACAACGTGGTGAAGTGGAGTGAGATAAGCGAAAAGAAAGATTAAAGATTAAAGATTAAAGATGAAAGCTGAAGGAAGCAGGACAAAGATTAAAAGCGATGAGGCATGCAAAATCTATTCTAATATTCTTAAGAATATTAGAATAGATTTTGCATCACCGGTTCCCGTTGTCTATTTCCTATCGCCCCATCATTATCGCCCGCCTTATGATTCGAGGTGAGATTCCAAAACACGCCATATCGCGCACATGGGAAGAGGGGCGCTATTTGGACTTATGGTCTTTTGTGCATTTCACGTCAGGCGCAATTATGGCGCTTATTATTTTTCTTTTTGGATTCTCGTTCTGGACATCTGTTTCTATCGCGACTCTTTTGATGATTGTGTGGGAGCTCTTTGAGCGCGCGATTGGATGGTATGAAGTATGGGAAAATCAGGTGATGGATGTGATAGTCGGCGTTGCCGGATTCGTGCCGATGTATTTTCTTATACCAAGCGACAAAACGGTGATGTTTATCATTCTCATCATCCTGCTTGTTATCGTCGCCACGCTTGATTACCTCGGCTGGCAGGCGTATGAGCACCGAAAGGCGTTCAAGTAGCAAGGGGTTGGTGGTGTGTTTTGCTCAAAAAAGGTTCGGATTTCGTCCAAAAGGTACCGCCAATTTACGATTTTCAATTTTGGGGGATAGATTGCCTCGGCGCGTTGCGCCTCGGCAGGCGCGCTTCGCGCGCCAAAGTCCCATTTTGCAAGGATTTGCCACGCTCCGCGTGGCGAAAAGGAAACGGCTTGGTTTTGGATTTGGAAGTTCGTTTGGGCAAAGCCCAAAGTTCCGCAAAGCGGAACCAACCAATCTTTTTTCGTTTCGCCAAAGGCGAAACATGGAAGCGATAATTTTTAATATTTTGACTGCTTAATATGACAAACACAAAAGACCAAACCAGAAAGTTTTTCATCTACGCCCGCAAATCTACCGATACGGAAGATCGGCAAGTGCGGAGCATTGGCGACCAGATTTCGGAATTGCGAGAATTGGCGCAAAAAGAAAATGTGGAAATTGTGGACACTATCGTTGAAAAACAAACCGCCAAGAAACCTGGTCGCCCCATGTTTGCCGATATGTTGAAAAGAATTGAAGCGGGCGAAGCTGTGGGAATTTTAGCGTGGCACCCCGACAGATTGGCTCGCAATTCCGTTGACGGCGGACAAATTATTTACATGATTGATACCGGAATTATCCAAGAGCTAAAATTCCCGACTTTCTGGTTTGATCCGACACCGCAAGGAAAGTTTATGCTTTCAATCGCTTTCGGGCAGTCAAAATATTATGTTGATAATCTTTCGGAGAACATCAAGCGCGGACATCGGCAAAAACTCAAGCAAGGGTTATGGCCTCAAATGGCTCCGCTTGGATATTTGAACAATCGGGAAACAAAGCAGATTTATGTGGACAAAGAAAAAGCTCCACTCATCAAAAAGACATTTGAGGCTTACGCTTCGGGAAACTATACCCTGAAAAATCTCCGAAAGATTATCAACGGGCTTGGTTTGCTGGGGCGGCGCGGCGGATTGCTTTCCACTTCAAATTTTCAGTATCTTTTGCAAAATCCGTTCTACTACGGCGTTATCCGCTACAACGGCGAATTGTACGAAGGAAAGCACGAACCGATTATTACAAAGAAACTTTTTGACCAAGTGCAGGAAGTGATGAAGCGAAAGAGCAAACCGCAAAAAGCGGACAAGATGAAATTTTTTCTTTACCGCGGATTTTTCAAGTGTGGCGAGTGCGGATTCACAATCACTGCCGACAAAAAGATAAAACCGAGCGGTAGGGAATATATTTACTACTACTGCACCAAGAAAAATCCGCACCATGATTGCTCGCAAAATGTCTTTACGCGAGAAGAAAAAATTTCATCTCAAATCAAAACGGAAATTCAAAAAGTTTCTTTGTCTGACGATTGCGCTGATTGGATGTTGGCGGAAAATGAAAAAGACAAATTGGCGGAAGCGCAATCGTCAAGCTT
>Ga0210057_1000821_pt1 | contig 49855 bp, 51 predicted proteins | sample CryGeyCG2114_010_2_FD_183968 | JGI IMG/M metagenome (GOLD analysis project Ga0210057, IMG submission 183968) | Groundwater microbial communities from aquifer - Crystal Geyser CG10_big_fil_rev_8/21/14_0.10 (SPAdes) (version 2) | ecosystem: Environmental > Aquatic > Deep subsurface > Groundwater ...
CTTTATCGTTAAAATGATCAAAGAGAATTAATATGAACAAAGGATTCGGGTTAGTAGGATTGTTAATAAGCACGGCGATTATCGCTATGGTAATCCTTAGTAGTTATTATTACTCTAGCCCCGCCAACAAAGCTATCAAAGAAAATAACGGGATTGAAGGTATTAAGAATAAGGCCGAAGACGCCAAAAATATGCTTAATGAAAGCAATAAAAATATATTAAATAACCTATATCAAAATTAGATTTTTAAGATAAATAGTGTATAATCATACATATGGCAAAAAGAATTACAGGAGTAGGGAAGAACAAAGCCTCCCGCTCAAAAAAGACCAAGAAAAGACTCGCGGTAAAAAAAGAGATGTTGGCAAAAAAAGCCGGCAAAAAGCGTAAGTAAAAGAAAACTGCTCAAGCTTGAGCAGTTTTCTTTTTATCCTTCTTTTATCCATTTTTTTAAATATAATTATAAGTTATAATAATATTGATGAAGATTATTATAACCAGATACTTAATTGATAAAATGCCGTTTAATTACAAATTATTTAGAAAAGAACGAAGTTCCGGCTTTACTCTCCTTGAACTTCTTGTTGTCATAGCAATCATCGGACTCTTTTCCTCCATCGTTATGGTTAGTTTGGGTAGTGTGAGAAAAGACGGGAGGAATACTTATAGAAATCAAAGTATGGAGGAGTATATAAAAGCAGCCAACTTATATTATGCCACTTATGGAGAATATCCTATCACTTCGTCTGATCCATTATATTGTTTAGCAAAAGATACGCCGACTTGTCATTATTTTGGGATAAATATATCAACTGACAATACACTTAATAATGCATTTTCTGAATATATAAAAGTCAGCGGTCCATTCCCCTTAATAGACAATGGTCCCTTTACAGATGTTGAAGGTCCATTTTATCAATGCGATTTCGTTAATGGTTTATGTACGAGTGCGTTGTTTATATGGATGGTTGAAGGAGATAACCCCTGTGGTAATGGTCAAGGTAGTTATAATCCTTCTTTTCACCTAACTGTTTGCTCATATACTCTAAAATAAACATCTTAATATACAGTAACATTATCCACTCACCCTCACATCATTTTTAAGCTTTATATTACTACTTATTTATAGGGTTTTTATGTCCTCAAGTTGGTCAAACAAAGCACTTTTTACCAGAAAGTAACCTATTCACAGAAAACTCCTTGACTTTTTAATCGTATTATGCTTCAATGGATATATCAAATCGGGTCTGTAAGAAAAACGAAGTCGGGTTTTTATCATACAGTATTTTAGGTTTGAACATTATTCGCACTAGTTTTTCTTACAGATGAATCAAGGAACTATAGCTCGTCTCACAGATCGTGGATTTGGCTTTATAGCTCAAGAGGGAGAAGAAAAAGATATTTTCTTCCACGCTAATGAGCTTAAAAATGCCAGCTTCGACGAACTTCGTGAAGGCGACAAAGTAACATTTGACACAGCAGAGGGTCCTAAGGGAGTCAATGCTGTTAATGTCAACAAGGCGTAATAGCGCTCTTATTAAAAACATCCCGCTACTTGCGGGGTGTTTTTAATAAGCTAATATACTTTTTAGTAAATTGGTGTTACTATGTTTTTCTAACTAAAACTTGATTATTCAAGAAAGGTATTCGGATTTTATATCAACTAATAATTTAAAAAATGGAAATAAGAAATATAGCAATTATAGCCCACGTAGACCATGGCAAGACGACACTTACAGACGCCATATTAAGTCAGACGGGCGCCGTAGATACTGGTATAAGTATGGACAGCAACACGCTTGAGAAAGAGCGTGGTATTACCATATATTCTAAAAATGCTGCCGTAACTTATAAGGGGACTAAGATAAACATCGTAGATACTCCGGGGCACGCCGACTTCGGTTCAGAAGTGGAGCGCGTGCTTCGCTCTATTGACTCAGTTCTTCTTATCGTTGACGCTCAAGAAGGACCGATGCCTCAGACACGGTTCGTGCTTAAAAAGTCTCTTGCGTTAGGACTCAAGCCTATACTTGTTATAAATAAGATTGATAAACCGGCGGCAAATCCGGCTCACGCTCATGATCAAGTGTTTGAACTCTTCGCCGAACTTGGAGCAACAAACGAGCAACTAGACTTTCCTGTTATCTACGCCATAGGCCGAGAAGGGATAGCTAAGAAAGAACTAACAGACGAATCCAAAGACTTAACACCTCTCCTAGATATGATATTAGAGAAAGTCCCGGCGGCGAAAGTAGATATCGACGCTCCATTTCTGGCTCAACCTTTCAATCTTGCCTATGATAATTTTCTAGGTAGAGTTGCTGTCGTGAGAGTCTATAGTGGAAAGATTAATGTAGGCGACACTGTCTACATACAAAAAGACGGCTCCATAAATAAATATAAAGTAACTAAACTATTTGCCTTTAAAGGTGTGACAAGGGTCGAGATAGACACATTAGAAGCTGGCGATATCGGAATGATTGCGGGGATACCAGACGTCTACATAGGCGACACTATAGCTGGCTCCCCAGAGACGCCTGTACTTGATATAATAGCTGTTGATGAACCAACTATAGAGCTTACATTTCTCGTCAATAATTCTCCATTCGCTGGAAGAGAGGGTAAATTCGTGACAAGCCGACAGATACGAGAAAGACTTGAAAAAGAACTGGAGGTAAATGTAGGACTTAAAGTGAATTTTGATTCAGCAAGTGGCGATCAATTCACCGTCTACGGTAGAGGAGAGCTCCATGTCGCTATCCTACTTGAGAATATGCGTCGCGAAGGATATGAAGTCCAAGTATCTCAACCTCAAGTCATCACGAAAGAAATAGACGGTAAACTGCACGAACCTTTTGAAGAGATAGTCATAGATGTTCCAAGCGACTGCCAAGGTTCAATCATAGAGAAATTAAGCAAGAGAGGGTCTATTCTTAAGAATATGGAGATTCATGAAAACCGAGCGCTTCTTTTATTTGAGGGGCCCAGCCGGGGACTTTTTGGTTATCGTAACAAATTCATAATAGATACAAAAGGAGAGGGAATCATGGCTACTCGCAACATCGGTTACAAGCCACACGTCGGCGAGATAGAAAGACATGATGCCGGTTCCATGATATCACAAGTTTCTGGTAAGACATTGGCCTACTCTCTGGATAACCTCCAAACTCGTGGTGTCTTATATATCAAAGAAAATACAGAAGTATACGAAGGGATGGTGATAGGAAACACATCAAAAGGCGAGCAGATGACAGTTAACCCTACTAAAGGTAAACAGCTCACTAATATGCGCGCCTCAGGATCTGATGACGCGGTAAAGTTAGTGCCACCTCAACTTCTTACGATAGAAAATGGCCTTGAAATCATGGCCAAAGACGAATATCTTGAGATTACACCTCAAAGCGTCCGTCTAAGAAAGAAAAATCTTAAAGAAACGGAAAGGAACAAATCTAACAGGAAATAAACATCACCACATCCTTATATTCACCAATTAATGGACACTCGGTATTTCCGCAAAGGTTTAACCTTTGCGGAAAAGAGTTCTTATATCAACAGGTTCGGAATTGTTACATAGTCCTTGATTGTGTCTATTGAAAAAATATATTAAATAAGGCATTATGTAACGCAGAATAGGTTCTTTACAAACAGCAAATAACCTTAAAAAAGGGGGCTTCTGTGCTTTTAAAATCTAATGACTTCGTCAGGATTTATCTTGACGAAGTAAAGGAATATCCTCTATTGAAACCTCAAGAGGAGAGAGGGCTTGCGGAGAAAATAATGGCCGGAAAGGCCGTTAGAGAAAAAATTGAGAGAAAAAGAGAAGAAGGTTTAGATGAAGATTCCGTCAAGGCATTCATCAAGGATAATAAACTAGAGACAACCCTCAAAGAGGGGAGAAACGCTTTTGAGAAGATGGTGAATTCAAATCTTAGATTGGTTGTCCATATAGCCAAAGCGTTCAGAGGCAGATCCCCTCATTTGAAATTCCTTGACTTAATTCAAGAGGGGAGTATTGGGCTTATACGGGCTGTTGAAGGGTTTGACTTGGAGAGAGATTGTCGGTTATCCACTTATGCCACTCACTGGATAAAGCAATCCTTAGATAGGGCGATAAGAACCAACGGGGATGATATAAGAATACCTATCTATCTTAGTTTAGACCTTAGCAACTTCAAGAAGACACATAAGAAACTGTCCTTGAAGTTGGGTCGCAAGCCAACGCAAAAAGAAATATCTAAAGAGATAAAATTCAGTAGTAAGTCAGGAAGCAGAGCTAAAAAGACAGCTTCTCTGGATGTTCTTAATAATAGACACTTCAACAGTCTTTATGCGTCTATCCCCGGGGCAGATTCACTGTTGATAGACTTCATTAAAGACGAGACCGTCGGAGGACCGGCGGAATTGTATGAGAAAGAAAATACAAAAAATCTAATCAGAGGAGTGATTGATGCTACTCTTAATGACAAAGAGACAAAAGTCATCAATCTTCGCTTTGGACTCTCTGAAGACCACGGGGAGAATTCCCTGGAAGAGGTAGGAAAGATCCTCGGAGTGACAAGAGAGAGGGTTCGTCAGATAGAAGTACGGGCACTAGAAAAAATGGGGAAGAGATTGAAAAATCTCAAAGTTTTACAATAGCCACACATGAACAATCGTTCGTGTGTGGCTTTTTAATTTCCAATTGCTTACCGAACACCGAGTGTTCGGTAGGAAAGATCGCTCTCAAGAAAAATTATTTTCTTCTAATAGATTAGTACTTGAACCTCTTTTATTATCATTCCTGCTCTTTGCTTATCAAAATTAAATATCCTGACGAGATCATCGGCAGAGTAGGGGGCAAGGTCGCGAGCCAACATCATGTCGTGTTTAATAAATTCTTCTAGGGCAAATTTATTAACTGAAGGCAATACGGTGATAGGATAAAGTTTGTTTTTTATAATTATATCCTTAAGTCCTTCTTTAGCCGGACCCCTCCAGCTCGTTAACTTAAGATTGCGACAGCGTCCATACTTAAGAGCCGTCTTTGTAAATTCAGTGTTTGTGATAAGCCACATTTTATGATTATTGTGTGAAGATTCTCTCTGTTGTTCTATAAAAGCGATATCTTGAAGACGCGCGTCCGCATACATTGCCACGTCTATATGCGTCTTTATGCCAGAGCTATTATGGTATTTAGCTTCAATAAGAAAGTGGTCATTGTCTTTTTCAGCTACAAGATCAACTTCGTGAGTCACACAACGCCCCTTCATCATTTGGTTTAACTTCACTTTATACCCCATAGAAGTTATGACCACACCTAAAAATTTTTCAAAATTAAACCCAGCAGGACCAAGCTCGGCAATCCCCCTCTTAAGACTATAATTTGTAGCGACAGTGAAGTCGTCTTTCATCAAGTATCTAGAAGCTTTCCTGAATATCTGAGTGGTAGTCATACCCGGCCTGACCTCTTGACCAACCTTAGAGCAAACTTCTTTCACTATATTATCCGGCGCGCCAGCCTTCTTTAGAGAAAGACAAAATTTACCCTCGCTAAAAGGCTCTTTTTCTCCGGATGCTTTTACAATTTCCATTATTAAATTATATACTAATCCCAAAGATTAATAAATTTGACCTGTTAAGAAAAATTAGCTATTCTATTTAAGGAAAATTATCAACTACCAAAGCACCAAAGGGAGGAGTAAGGATGATCAGGCTATTATTAAAGTTCTTTACAAAAAAGCGCAAACAGAGAGGAGGTATAGTAGAACAAGAAGAAGACTTCCCGACAAGAGCACGCAAGGCGGGGTATTAGACCGCCAAATTATTCAAAAAGGCATCCAAAACATCGGGTGCCTTTTATTTTACCTAAAAAACCAGTAATGCCTTTATTATTCCTTTACGATAATTTCCCTTATGATGACCGATTCAATCGGAATATCTCTTTCGCCTGTCTCCACTTTAGCGATAGCGTCAACTGCTTCCATGCCGGCTACAACTTTGCCGAAAACAGGGTGCTTACTCTGCAATGGCTCTTTATCAAAATCCAAGAAAGTATTATCTACAAGATTGATAAAGAATTGACTCCCTCCTGAATTTGGCCCGCTATTTGCCATTGAGATTGTCCCCCGAGCATTTGAAAGACCTTCTACAAACTCATCAGCTATCGCATAACCGGGACCGCCTGTCCCATATGCGGAAGTGTCTTCTCCTTTAGAATTTGGGTCGCCACCTTGGACCATAAAGTTATCTATGACTCTGTGGAATTTTGTCTCATTGTAAAAACCTTCTTTAGCGAGCTTTAGAAAATTACCGGCGGTTATCGGCATCTTGTCTATAAAAAGCTCTATCTCTATATCTCCCTTATTTGTCTTCAATACTACTGTTGGATTATCCATTTTTTCTATTTCTATATTTATATTATCATCCGGTGTCTTCGTGGGGTAATACACCCAAGCCAAAATACCTAAAATAATGATAACTATTGCTATTAATACCACTTTTATATTATCCATAATAAATCAACACTTAAGCTTTTAATTTATAACCACATCTATTATAGTATAAGTATTATAAATTAAATTTCAAATGTAATTATGGATAAGATAAACAAAAACTACATCTATATCGCAGTTGTTGTGCTCATAGCCGGGGGTTTATACTTCGTCAAGTCAAGGGATAAAGATATGGCGCTTGAGGTCATAGATGATAATCTCCCATCTGAAGAGGTTGTGGATTCAAACCTAACAGCCAGTCTAATATCAAGTGCACCTAAGAAAATGATGACGCTTAAGATATACTTTCCCAATGCCACTATGGCAAAAGAAAACAAAGATGCCTGTCAGGAGGTTTTTCCGGTAAATCGTTCTGTTGTTGAGACAATCGCTCCGGCAAGAGTATCTCTCCTAGAGCTTTTCAAGGGTCCAAGCAACGAAGAAAAAGAACTGGGTTTTGAGACTGCTATTTCTCCGAATATAGAAATCCAAAAATTAACCATAGCGGATAAGATAGCGACAGTAGATGTTAATGTGCTAACTGATGAAGACAATAATCCGTGCAAGACGGATTCGGCTCGCAAGGAGATAGAGGAGACATTAAAACAATTCTTAACCGTAGAAAATGTTCATTTGTCTATAGATGGGGTAATGGAAAAAGAAACGACTGAATAATCAATCCTTCAATTTCCTGCGTCACACACGCATTCAGCAAAAGTAAAAAACACCCGAGCTTTTTAGACTCGGGTGTTTTTACATAAAATTAAGCTTAACCTCTGTTCTTAGACCAACAATCTCTGCAAGATACAGGAGTGCCTTCTCTAGGTTCAAAAGGAAGAGACTTAATGTTACCTCCGCAACCACTGCAAGTCCAGTTGCCTTCAACCATCTTTTTCGGAGAGAAATCTTTCCTCCCTCCTGAGCTGTGGCAATCTCTGCAAGTAAGCTGGTCTAACCTTGAAGGATCAGGATTAAACGGAAGCTCATTAATTTCTTTTCCACATTTACCGCATTTCCAGTTTCCTTGAAACATTTTCTTAGGAGAATTATCAAATGCCATACTATTTTTCTATTCTTAATTTAAATAAAACGACCTTTTAATCTTAAGTCGCCCTACTTACTTGATCCTGCTTTAAATCTATCTCTAAAGCAGAACCCCCTAAGACACCTCGACTTATTTAAGGATAATTTTATATCTATTAGGTAGAAAGTCAAGAAATCACAATCTATCGTCTAGATTGACACGATAAGACAATCTTCTATTGAGATAAAATATCAACTAATTTATTTACCAATTTAGAATCAAAATATTTTTTAGTGGCAATCGTCGGAAGATATGGGTCGCAACCTCTCTTCTTTATATTACCGTCATCCAATACAAATTCTTCCGGGATACTTATAAGTTTTTCATTTATAGAGGAGCTAACCTTCTCAATCTTTTTCAACCCCTTAACCAAACTATTAAGACCGGCCTTTTCTGCCCACCTTCTGTGCTTATTAGCGCCAATGTTTATCAAAGCTTGCTCCATAGGGAGGACTGAGTTTAGATAAGATAAAGAATTTGAATGATTAGCGCACTCCTTAGAAAATGAGCGGTAGCCAATCTCAGTCTCAAGCACAAAAGATGAATTGATAATACTCTCAATATGATCCGGAGTGATGTCCTTTTCATCAAGGAAAAATAATGAGTTAAGAATATCTGAACTTATACTTTTTACCGGGCCATTACCATCAATAGCCAGACACAACTGACCGGTATTCCTGCTAAAAAGATAATTAATAAGATAATCTTTCATAGACTCTATCGTCGGCCCAAATGAATTATCCTTTAATAAAAATTCAGCACTTTTTAAAGCACGCATATTCTGTATATGAGACAATGAATACGAGATAGGGTAGACGGGCTCACCGCTCTTTCTCTCTGGCACACCTGAGTTCTTCCCCGAAGTGACCTTAAGGGCAAAGTGACTCCCCCCGCAGAAAGACGGGTCTTCAATAAATGAATATCCTCTTAAATGGTCCTTTATAAATCCAACGGCCTTGACGATATTGTCCTTATATTTATCGGCAAAAAAAATATCATCAGATAACTTCTGATACACTTCGTGACCTATCAGAAAAAGCGCTGTCGTATCGCAGGCGTTATATTCATTTGAAAGTCCTCTTAAGTTGGAGGATGGGAATTCATTAAATATCTTTCCGGGCTCCTCTCCCGAACGCGGATCTCTTTTTGTGCCCTGCTTTTCGGCACACAAAGAAAGCTGGTCCTTGAGCATGTCCTTATCCAACATTAAGATAGCCGAGAGAATACTGTCTCGCACTGAATTTTTCATAGCGCTAGGAAATCCGGAACAATAAATATTTAAATCTCCATAATGAACTTTAAGACGCTCCAACCCTTCGTTTGGAGTCAAGCGACCATAATCATCAGCAAATATCATATCTAGTATTATAAACGATAAATAATAATTATGAAACTAAAAATTCTTAATATCTTTCTTATGGGTGCTTTCTCCCACTAAGTCAGACTTTTCTTTATTTCAATATTTTTTAATGCGTCTAGGACAATCTTTTTTATATTAAACACTTTTTCCACTTTCTTTATTTCGTCCAGATTTGCCTTTGTCTCGGGGTTCTTAGGAAGAAAGAGGGAGCAACAATCTTCATGAGGGATGATAGAGATATCGTAAGTGCCTATTCGTTCAGCTACTTTTATAATCTCTTTTTTATCAAACCCGATCAGTGGTCGTAATATAAGCATAGATACGGCATCTGCTGTGGCGATAATATTCTCTATCGTCTGAGAAGCGACTTGTCCCAAAGATTCTCCAGTGCCTAAAACAATAATTTTTTCCTTCTTTGAAACCTCTTCGGCAATCTTAAACATAAAACGCCGATAGAATATTATCCTAAACTTATCAGGTGCATTAAGCATAATCTCTTTCTGGATATCAGAGAATGGAACAAAATAAATTTTAGACTTATGCTGAAAATTATTTAAGATACCAACAAGACTCTCTACTTTATCCAATGAACTCTGAGAAGTGTAGGGAAGAGAATGAAAATGAATATAAGAGACTTCAAGCCCTCTTTTCATCAGATAATAAGCGGCGACGGGAGAATCTATGCCCCCAGAAACGAGAAGAAGTGCCCTTCCAGACACACCTACAGGCAAACCGCCATGACCATTTATTTTATCAAAATAGATAAAAGAAAAATTATCCACTATCTCAATAAAGCAATTAACCGTCGGTTTTTCTAGCTTCACTTTTATATCTTTAATATTGTCTATGATATATGCCCCCACCTCAACATTTATATCTTGAGAAGTCATGGGAAAATCTTTTTTAGATCTTTGAGAAGTTATCCTAAAAGTCTTAAACTTTTTCATGCTCATACTTGCCAAAACATTCGCCTTAATAGAATCAATATCTTGAAGACAAGAGAATGCAAAAGTAAAATAAGCGATACCAAAAGTCCGGCTTAAAACTTTTTCTATATTCTTAATATCATTTTTTCCTTTTTCGGAAAGCTTAACTATCACCCTGCCTGATATCCTCTTAACATACTCAAAACTCCCCGGCGCTCCTGCCATTAATCCTTTCTTAATATTCTCTATTAGTTTATCTTCAAAAACTCTCCTATTCCTGCCCTTGATGCCTATTTCATCATAATGGCAGATTGCATAATCATAAAAAACATTCTTTTCCATATCCGGTTTTATAACACGAATAGATGCTAAAAACAATTTATACCAAGGTACATCCAACAATCAATTGCGACACTTGGTAAATAAAGTGTTATTACATTTACCTAAGATGAGAATAGAGGTAATGACGCCTTATTTTTTATCCTTTTGAAGTTTGATTATAAATAAACGAGTGGCTGAATATAAAATTTCTGGTTTCCTGCTTGCAAGGAGAAATTTTAATGAAGTAAAACGAGTATTATTTATTCAAACTGAGAACTTATAAAAAATAAGGTGTTATTACATTTACCTAAGATGAGAATAGATGTAAATGTTGTGAAATTGGTGTTTTAATAATGTATACATTATTAAAGATGGAGGAATAACGACGAGGTGGAGGTGTTGCGGTTGCTTGTTGAACTCAGGCAACATAGTATGTCGACATACTATGTTGGTATTGTGGCTTTAAAACTTCCTTCAAATGGGTAATAATAGTATTACATATGAAGAGCGGAATTTTAAACATTTATAAGCCCCTTGGTCTTTCACCACTTGAGGCAATAAGACGTTTTATAGGGCAAAATAGGGCATATCAAGGGCTGAAAATGACCTATGCCGGCCGACTTGACCCTATGGCCGAAGGGGTGCTTTTAGTGCTAGTGGGGGAGACTGTGCATGAGAAAGACCGGTATCTAAAAGTGGAAAAAGAGTATGAAGCCGAGATATTATTGGGCTTTGAGACGGATACTTACGATATACTGGGTATACCTTTCAAGAAAAAGGTGGCTAATCTACCAAACGAAGAAATAAAAAAAGAGATTAAAAAATTCCGTGGAGAGATCTCTTTGCCTCTTCCCCCCTACTCTTCATACAAGATAAAAGGTAGACCTCTTTTTGTCTGGGCGAGAGAAGATAAACTAAATGAGATTGAAATACCTATCAGACAAACCGAAGTATATGATATCAAATTTTTAAAAAGTTATGAGGTTAATTCAGAAGACTTAAGCAAAACAATAGGAGAACGTATTGATAAAGCCTCCGGAGATTTCAGACAAAGCGAGACAAAAAACGCTTGGAAAAAACTGCTAGAAATTAACGACTTACAAAGTTGTTATACTATAGTGAAAATAAGATTCACCGTATCAAGTGGCACATACATCCGCTCTATAGCGCACGAGCTAGGGAAAAGACTCGGCGGTGGCGCAATCCTTTTATCCTTAATACGAACAAGGGTAGGGGAATATGAGGTGAGAGATTCTATAAAACTTCCCTAGTAGGGATGTTCATCACAAAGGACTTTCATACAAAGGACTATCCTTTGTGCCCCAATGTTCTCCCAAAGGAGCTGACTTAAGCTAAACGGCTCAATTTAAACGGCTCAACCCGTCCGCCAGCTGGCGGACGGGTTGAGCCGTTTAAATAATTACACTTTTACACCTAAGCTTTTGGTGCTATAATGAGTATATGAAAATTACTCAAAAATTACATCAATTTACAGGTGAAAAAGCCCTTATTATAATAACTGGCGCACAGGAAGCTGATTTTCATATCGCTTCAGATGGAGAGGTCAACAAGATTGACTCATTCAAACTTGAGAAAATTCACTTCTCAGACGATGAAGGATTCTTTGGCAGGGCGGGAAATGGCGGGAAGGTGGCTTCTTCAGGCTCAGTAAAAGAACCATTGAAAGAAGAGTATCGGCAAGAATTCTTAAAAGATTTGACGACACATCTTGAGAGTATAGAAAGTAATCAAGAGATAACGGATGTATATCTTCTTACCCCTGATTATCTATATAAGATGGTGGAAGAAGCAATGTCAAAAAAATTACAAAATAAAATAAAATTAACAGTCAAAGGTAATTATTACCATGAACACCCTTTTGAATTGATAGAAAAAATTTACCCAACCAAATAAAAAAATATAATAAATAAATATATGTTTGATAAATTAAAACAATTAAAACAGATGAAAGATATCTCAAGGGATATCCAAAATGAGAAGATAACAGCCGAAGAAGAGGGGACTCGTGTCGTGATCAATGGCGCTTTTATGGTGGAAGAACTCTCCCTAAACCCGGAGCTTAATAAAGAAAGGCAAGAAGTAGTATTAAAAAACTGTTTTAACAAAGCAGCCAAGGATGCCCAAATGGCGGTCGCTAAGAAATTTCAAGGTCTAATGTAATTGTGTTTAAACTAACATTTTTAAGCTATTGCCAAATTACACTATTTTAGTGTAATTTTTCACTATCAACTTCGTCTACATATATGAAAAAACGTTTCTTAACAGCATATAATGATTATGCCCCTAGCATATTGAGGCATATCTATTTTAGGGTAAGCAACCAGGAGCTTGCTGAAGACTTGACACAAGAGACTTTTTTCAAAACTTGGCGCTATATCACGGAAAAAGATAAGGAGGTAACAAACCTAAAGACCTTTCTATATAAAGTAGCAAATAATCTTATAATAGATCATTATAGGCAGAAAAATAAAAGCACCTTAGCTATTGATGATATAAGTGAAGAATTTATAGCTGTTGAGGCCGAGCAAGAAAGAGAATCCGAAAAAACATTTGATAAAGTGTTTGTAGAAGAGGCCCTCCTTAAGATTAAAGACGACCAAAGGCAGATACTTATTTACCGATATATTGACGACCTTAGTATCCCCGAGATAAGTAAACTAACCGGTAAATCAAAAGAGAATATAAGAGTCATCATCCATAGAGGATTAAAATCATTAAGAGGAAAGATAAAATATGATTAAGAGGATACAAATAATTAGAGAATTAAAGCGATTAAGGAAGAATCCTGTTAATACTGTTTTCTTAAACTCATTAAAAATGAGGCTTGAAGTGTTAGTAGATAATTACCCACTCAATACTAAAGTCTCGGGGTATCCATATTTTAAATTAAAAAATCTCTTTGACTTGAGAGCTGTTCGGGTCTCTCTAGCCGGATTTGTGATCTTTATCTTATTAAGTGCCAGTGTTGCGACTGCGTCGCAAGGAAGTTTACCGGGGGAAAGATTGTATCCCGTAAAGATATTTACCGAAGAAGTACGCTCCGCGACCACTATCCAAAACACAGCAAAAGCAAAGCTGAGAACTGATTTTGCAAAAAGACGAGTTAATGAAATAAAAGAAATATTAGGAGATACGGAGATCAAATCTGAAAATTTAGAAATCGCTTTAACCCAATTTGAGAAAAATCTTACAAAGGCAACCGATATAATAGAAATAGAAAAAGGGAGGCCGGAAAAGAAAAAAGACGATGACAAGTTGGCATCTATATATCAAGATATAGATAAAAACAAAGAAAATTTAGAAAAGACACTAAGTGAGAGGAAAAACGAGACGGAAAATAAGCAAAAAGAGCTGGAAGAGAAGATAAAAAATAAGTCTTATGAGGAATCTGAGGAAAGAGAAACATTAATAGATGAACTTGTTGAAGTAAAAATCAATAGGGAAATTTTAGAAGAAAAAGAAGAAAATATCCGCGACCTATTTAAACATAAGGAAAAAAGTGAAGAAATAAAAGAATATATCAACGATACTGATACAAAACAAAAGAAAATTAATGATAAGTTAGAATCTAAAAAAAATGAACTAAAGAATAAGCGTGAGGTTATAAAAAGTAGAGAAGAATCTAAAAGAGAAGTAAGAGAGAAAATAATGGAAGAATTGGATAACGATAAAGATAAAAAGGAGGACGAACGCGAAGACGACGATAATGATTAAAAGATGAAATATGGGGCTATTGATATTTTAAAGAGATAAGAGTTATAATGAAATAAAGAATGGGGTAGTCAAAAATTATCAATCTAATTATAAAATAAAATAATATGAATCAAGACGATCGTATAAAAAAATATTTAAAGGTAACCGGTATTTTCGCGATGCTTGTCTTATCTTATGTTGCACTCTCGTTCGCATCTTCTTACTCTCGAGCCATTGACCCGACATCCCTGAGGAGCTTTTCTGTATCCGGGGAAGGTAAAGTAGTGGCCATCCCTGATGTCGCTCAATTTACCTTCAACGTTGTAACCGAAGGGGATGTTGATGTGACTAAGCTTCAAGCAGAGAATACCGTTAAGACAAATAAAGCAATCAACTTCATAAAAGAAAACGGTGTTGAGGATAAAGATATAAGGACGTTAAGCTATAATATAGAACCGAGATACCAGTATTACAACTGTGGGGTAAGGCCTTTATATACATCTGAGACATATCCAATACAAGAGCCTTGCCCGCCTAGTGAGATAGTCGGCTATACCATAAGACAAACTATATCTGTTAAAGTCAGAGACTTTAGTAAGACGGGAGACATCTTGAGTGGAATTGTTGAAAATGGCGCTAATACTGTCTCATCCTTAAACTTCACCATAGACGACCAGAAGGGGATTGAGAAAGAGGCACGAGATATCGCGATAAAAGAAGCCAGAGAAAAAGCCAGAGAAATAGCCAAAACAGCAAAATTCAGGGTAGGGGATATTATCTCTATCAACGAAGGGTATTCCACTCCTTTTGTCCGCTATAGTCTTAGTGAGACATCAATGGCGGGAGCTAAAGATGCTTCAGTGCCGGCACCTTCCATAGAGCCGGGCTCTCAAGAGATAATTGTCAATGTAACAATCCAATACGAGATACGCTAAACTAAACACCACTTGGATACTGAGTGTCCAAGTGGTGTAAAAAAACATGACACCAATCACCAATGAAAATTTACCCCCGACAGATAAAAAATGTCCTTTTTGCCACGACGGACTTGTTATAAAAAAGGATCTTTTATTTTGTCATAAATGCGCAATGTTTATAGGCGATCCGAAAACTTTTACCGAGTCATTTACAAATATTAATAAAATAAAGAATGATACAATAGAGAGAGCGGAGGAACGAATAGGCAAGAAAAAAGGTAGAGTAATATGGCAAATAATTATAGTTCTTCTTATCATCGTAACATCTTTTTCTATATACCAATTTAAATTATGGACCTTTATTATCGGGATTGATTATTCTTCTGTAAAGGAAATACAAAAAACAGTCCCTTTCACCATATATTTACCTAAAAAAATTCCATTAGGTTATAGTCTTGATAAAGAAAATACTAATATCAATTATATTAAATCCGATAAAATCAATTCTATAGATTTTGTTTATAGAAACACAAGCGGAAGTATTATAAAAGTATCGCTGTTTCCTATAAGCGACGGTTTCACTCAAGAAAATAAAACCACTGGAGAACTTTTTTCCAGTCTTTCCGCCAGGAAAAATCTTAACAAAACCTCAATAGGAGAGCAAGATATCTACATCAGCGAGTCTGATATAGTCCTCACGGAAAAAACCACGAGTGTATATAACATAATAGCTATAACAACATACAGTGGAATGATGATTAAGATAGAATACACCGGTTCAACATGGATCCCCGATGGCAATTTGATTTCTATGGCCACCTCTCTGCGCTCAATAGAAAATTTATAGACGCCTCACTACAAAAAGGCGACTACCGCCTATAAATATAAAATTATTTTTTCGTCTGCTTTAAGACAATAAACTCTTTTTTCTTTCTAAAAGATAATATCTTATCTTGCAATTTAGCCGATAAGAAAGAGAGTAATTTATTCAATTTCTTCTCATCTGGACTTAAGATTTCTTCCCACTTATCCTCCGGCAGTAAAACCTCTTTTACTTTCTCCATGTCAAAGGAAAATCTTTCTTGCACATTCTTGGTAATAAAACCTCGCGTGCCGAAAACACGCGCCACCTTACTGGATTCCATAAACGCCAAGATATCCTCGCGTAGTTCTTTCAATCTTTTTTTATTTTTTTCTTCATCCTCTTTTATTTCAAAAAATTCAGTTATATCTTCGGCGATTTGTTCTTCACTCTTTGTCTCCGGTTTGTCTTTCTTATATTCATGAGACCACATAGGGCAGATCTTCTTATACCCACAATAATCGCACAAAGCTGAAGGGGAAGGGGGAAAATTGCTTTTCTCTTCTTTTTCTTTTATCTCTTTTATAACGGCCAAAATAAAACTCTTAGTCTTCTCTATATCTTCTTTTGGATTTTCTTTTTCTGCGGTTATCTTCTCATTATGTTTTAAAAAATATAATGACAATTTTATCTTTGAAGCGGGGAGACTAGGCCACCTATCTTGAAGCGCCATATGGTAAAGAGAGAGTTGTAAATTATCTTTAAGCATCTCGGCACTTGGCATCTTCTTACCGGTCTTATAGTCTATAATCTCATACTCATCTTTTTCCGGGTCTTTATCTATCCTATCTATGATACCGACGATGGTATGATCTTCGTCTTCTTCATCGTCATGCAAGATTACACTAAAGCGACTTTCAAGTTCCACGGCGTTAAACTTCCATGGCTGATTTTTCTTATAAAAATTTTTTATAATTTTTACCCCTTCTTCAAAATAAAGCTTCTCAAACTCTTCTTTCTTGTCAGGATTTGGCCACTCTATTGACTCAGACTTCTTATTCCACTTGTCAGTGAAGAAATCTATTACTTCATCAAGGGTAGGGTATAGAGGGCCACGTTCAAACATAAATTTAAGCGCTGAATGGACCAAAGAACCAAAAACAGCTTCTATGCGTTTAGGCGCGGAAATTTTATCAAGATTTTGATATTTATACTTAAGTGGACAAGTACGATAAGTATCTAAAGCTGAATAAGAAGTTCTCATAGAAAAGATTATATCATATATATAAATATATAAAATTAAAAACAAGGTCAGCACCAATAAAGCTTTGCTTTATGTTTTAGGGGAGTATAGGTAAGAAAAATATATTACGTCGCACAATATATCTTTTACGCGATTGATGTGCCTTTATTGAGCGAAGTCCACCATAGGGGCGTTTTGCATAAGAGTTGTTGGTTCACCTGCCTTAATCCTCTCCATATTATCCACAAAAGAAGTCCATAGCAGGGCTATAAATATATTATTCCAAAAATAAGTCACTGGATCAGAAAGATAATCAGACCAGACCATCTTTACCACATTCCAGATATAAGAGAAATTAGTCTGCACTTGTTCGCTCTCCACAATACCTCTTACGTCAATGTTTAAGATGCTTAATATAAGGACGACTATGATAAAGATAATTATTATTTTTATAAGCCCTCCTTGTTGTGACATTTTACTCTTCTTTAAAAACATATATTTATTATAAACATCCTTTATAAATAAGACAACGGGTTTAGATACCATTCACGAGGCGCCAATGGCAAAGTCATCTTAGTACCACAAACCTTACTGGTGATTGTCCCCACCTCCACAGCTTGAGTGGCATACACAGTGAAATGAAGATGCGGACCGGTCGTGTATCCGGTATCACCAGAATATCCTATAACCTGACCTACTGAGACCTCTTGCCCTTTTGAGACCTTTATCAAGGAAAGGTGCGCGTAAAGAGTAGTCAGATTATTAGGGTGTTCTATCAATATCCATCTACCATAAGATACACCAACGCATCCTATATCTGTGTCACCCACGCCGACAACCACCCCTTTCTCGGCGCTCTTCAATGGTGTGCCTATACTTGCCCCAAAATCAACTCCATTATGACCGCCACCATTATAAACTTGCGGATTTTTAGTCGCAAAAGGCGTGTTGCCAAAATACTGAGTTATTCTTACATTATCAATCGGCCATTTTAAGACACCAGGGCCAACAAGTGGCAATGATGTAGGGTCTATCTCTACTCTAAGTTTATCTTCAAAATCCTTTATCTCCTCTTCTAACGCTTCTTTCTGTTTCATCCTGTCTGAAAGTAATTGTTTATAATTTGATTCTTTATTCTTTGTCTGATCAAGTAAAGTGGTTTTTTTAGTCTTATTTATCGACACTAAAGAATTTTGGTCCTTATACTTCGCTTGCATGCCCTCCAGTTTCGCTTTATTTTCCTCTTTATCGTCTTTCTGCACCTCCAGTTCAATTTTGAACTCACCGAGCTTTTCAAGATTGATGCTCATTGTCTCTTGAAAATTTTCCAATCTTTCCAAGTCGCTAAAAAAATCAGAAAAATTATTATTTATAAGAACCATCTCTATCATCGACATAGACTCATCTTCGTTTAAGTTCTTTACAATCTCGGCGATGGCCTCCTTCCTTCTTTCGATATCTTTTCTTTTTTGCTCTATTTCAATTATAAGCTCATCTATACTAAGACTGGTCTCATCTATCTGACCTTCCGTATAACGAATATCGGCTTGAAGCTTCTTTTCTGTGACATTTAACTTCTTTATCTCGTTATCTAAAGTCTTTTTTTCTTTACCAAGGCTATTTATCTCCGCTTCATATTCATCAATCTCTTTTTGAATATCTTTTAATTTATTATTTCTATCTAAAATATTATTTTTAAGTTCGCCTACTGAAACAGCATCAGTTTGCGATACAAGAAAAATAGATGTTAAAAACAAAATTAATAATAATATAAAAAAATTTATTTTATATTTTTTCAATAGCATTTTTAATACGCTTAATAGATTCTTCTTTCCCTAATACTTCACTCATCATGAAGGGGTCCGGCGATTTCTGTTTGCCGGACAAGGCCACACGAAAAGGCCATAAGACGTTACCTCTCCCCTCTTTCTCGGCATAATCCCACACAAGACCCTTGATAATCTCTCTATTGAAAGCAGACTCTTTTATGTCGCACAATATATTTAAGATATATTCCAGATGAGACTTAGTCTTATCTATATCTTTCTCATCTTTCCAATTCAACATCTCTTTTTCATATTCTGGCACATGGAAAAAATAATCTATCGAATCAGCAATATCACTAAATTTCTCAATTCTCTCAGCCTCGATAGACACCACCTTTTTCCAAAGGTCATATTTTTCATCGGCCTCTTTTTTTAAATCATCGGGGAGGAAATCGATTAGAACTTCTGCCAGATGATCGATAGGCGCGTTTCTGATATATTGCTTATTTATCCAATTCAATTTCTCAATATTAAATATAGCTCCTTTTTTCTGAACTTTGTTTATGTCAAATTTCTTAACCAATTCATCAAGATAAAAGATCTCTTCATCAGTCCCCTCTCTTCCCTGAGGAGACCACCCCAAGAGAGCTAGAAAATTAATTAAAGCCCCTGAGATATACCCTTCTTCCTTGTATTTATTCACAGACACCACTCCGTGACGCTTGGATAATTTTGATTTATCCGGAGCAAGAATAAGTGGAATATGCGCGTATATTGGTCTAGGAGCGCCGATAGCTTCTTGAATAAGTATCTGTCTGGGAGTATTAGAGATACCATCGTCCCCACGGATTATATGTGTCACCCCCATATCAAAGTCGTCTACCGCTACCGCCAAGTGATAAAGCGGGCTCTCCATATCTCTTGCCACTACAAAATCCCCAAGCTCTGTAGTGTCAAACTCTATCTCACCTCTGATCAGATCATTAAACTTTATCTTTACATTAGGGTTTTTGAATCTTATAATCTCGCTCCTCTGACCTTCCTCCTTAGGCTCTTCTTTAGAGATGTAAGCGGTCCCCTCTTCTACCATCTTGCTGAGATATTTTTTATAGACATCCTTCCTCTCAGACTGACGATAAAATTCATCAAATTTTATCCCAAGCCAATCTAATCCATCTATTATATCTTTTTCATATTCCGGCTTGGATCTCTCTGTATCCGTGTCTTCTATCCTAAGAATCATTTTCCCTCCGTTCTGTTTTGTAAAAAGATAATTAAAGAGAGCCGTCCTGGCGCTTCCCAAATGCACCGGCCCGGTAGGGCTCGGTGCAAAACGAGTCACAATTTTTTGAGGCTGATTATTTTTTTTATCCATGATAAATCTTTATATTACTTTACATTATTAAGTATTATTTACCTAATCTACCTAATATAACTCCATTTTAACATAAATTTTTATATATAAGAAAGAATATAAAAATTTGCAAAGGTTAAACCTTTGCAGTATAATCAAATTATATGAAACCAAAGAATTTCTCTACAGGAAATTATTATCATATTTATACTAGAGGTACGGAAAAACGAAAAATTTTTATTGATAAGCAGGATTACCAAAGATTTTTAATTTTACTTCATTTATGTAACAATTCCGAACCTGTTGATATAAGAGCTCTTTTCCGCAAAGGTTTAACCTTTGCGGAAATAATGAATATTAAAAAAGAAGCCCCGTTAGTAGATATCGGCGCTTATTGTTTGATGACAAACCACATTCATCTATTAATAAAATCTAAAGACGCAGACGGAATACCTCGTTTTATGCAAAAATTATGTACAGCTTATACAATGTATTTTAATAAAAAATATAAAAGAACGGGTCGACTTTTTGAATCAACATTTAAGTCAAATTTTATTGATAGTGATGAATATTTAAAGTATATGTTTGCTTATATACATTTGAATCCTATCAAATTGATTGACCTGCATTGGAAAGAAAAAGGGGTAAAAAATTTAGAGGAAGCCAAAAAATTTCTGAATAATTATCTTTGGTCAAGTTATTCATCATATATAGACAACCAAAATAACTCTATATTAGATAAAAGAGAGTTTCCTCGCTATTTTAACACTAAAAAAGAGTTTGATGATTTCATAGATGACTGGTTATTGTTTGCGAAGGTTTAACCTTTGCGAATTAGGCGTGTTCTAAGGCGATATTTATTATTTCTCTGGCAATCTGATGTCCGGCGTTGGGCTTATAAAATTGATTGGCCTTAATACGGACTTCTTCTAGTTGCTCTTTTTGCGATAAAATCCTATCTATCTCTGAAAGAAGTATGTGCGGTGAAAGATTTCTTTCTTCAATCACTTCTGAAGCGCCCGTCCTTGCAAAAGCATAAGCATTTTCTCTCTGATGGTCTTGTGCTGAGCCAGTAAGTGGTATAAGGATGCTCGGCTTACCCCAAGAGGCAATCTCAAATATGGCCGACGATCCAGCCCTTGAGATGATTATATCTGAGGCGGCGGCGGACATCTTCATGGCAGATTCGTTTAAAAATCCGAAAACACGATACCTGTTTTTAAATGGCGAATTCTCTAAGGCGACTGCCACTCTCCCTTCAGTTTCTTTAAAATTAATCTTTCCACACTGATGGATAACCTGATATTTAGAAGACAGTTCACTTGCCATATCAACGACGATATTATTTATCTTTTGTGAACCCTGCGAACCACCCAAGATAAATACAACGGGCACGCTCTTATCAAGTTGAAGGAATTCACTAAATCCTTCTTTAGGTAGACGAATTAAACTCTCTCTAACCGGATTCCCAACAACAGCTATTTTATTTCTTGTTTTCTCCGGAAAGTGGTTTATTGATTCAGGAAATGATACGGCTATCCTTTTAGCAAATTTTGAAGCCCATTTGTTCACTCTCCCGGGGACAACATCGGACTCGTGAATAACAACAGGTATTCTGAAAAATCTCGCCGCAAAAATCACAGGAAAACTGGCATAACCTCCTTTACCAAACACTACATCGGGAAATTCAGTATAAATAACAAATAATGTCCTAATTGTGCCTAAAATGATTTTTATAGCATCTGTTATGTTCAGAAATGAAAAATAACGACGAATCTTTCCCGATGTTATCTTTCTAAACTTAATCTCCTTCTCATCAAGCATTCTTTTATCATAAGGAGCATCAGACATATAAATAAGCTTAGTATTAATAAGCTTCTCCTCGTCTATTATATTGTTTAATTCCTCGGCAACGGCAATGAGCGGATAAAAATGACCACCAGTCCCGCCACCAGTAAGAACAATCTTCATATCCTATATAATACCCTATTTTTAATATTTAAAAAAGTGACTCAACGAGAGACTAGTGAGAAGAATGCTTTGAGATATTGAGTAAGATACCGACCTCTATCATCGCAAATATAAAAGCCGAAGAGCCTTGAGATATAAAGATGAGCGGTAGTCCGGTGAGAGGAAGGATGCCTATCATCGCCCCTATATTCACAAAAGACTGGCCGACTATAAGGATTATAATTCCGACTGCCAATAACTTACCAAAGACATCCGGCGCTCGCGAAGCTATCAATAATCCTCTGTATAAGAAGAATAGAAATCCACCTATCAAGATAACTGATCCTAAAAATCCAAATTCCTCAGCCGTAACGGAAAAGATTGAATCACCAATAGGCTCGGGAAGATACTTAAACTTCTGAATACTCATTCCAAACCCTCTCCCGTAGAGCCCTCCGGAACCTATAGCGATAAGAGACTGTTTTAACTGATAGCCAATCCCTTGAATATCACTAGAAATCCCTAAATATACCAACATCCTATTCATCAAATACGGTTTTGCAAAGACAAGCCCGGCAAAAGACGCAAGTCCAACAGAAAAAAAGAGAATAACCTGTTTTATCCCCGCCCCACCTATATAGAAAATGGCGACACTGGAGATGATAATAACAAGAAGTGTCCCTATATCTGGTTCAGATATTAAAAGAAGTCCTACAGCCACAACCATCAAGAGAAATGGCAATAATCCTGATTTTATAGAAGTAATTTCCTTCTTGTGATTAGAAAGCCAAGATGAAAGATATATGATAAAGCCAAGTTTTAAAAATTCCGAAGGCTGAAACGAAGTAAAGCCAAGATCAATCCATCTCTTTGCGCCACCATGCTTAAAACCAAGTTGAGGAACAAAAACCAGAAGCGATAGAAAAAACGAGAACACAAAGATAAAAACAGCAAACCTTTTCCAGTTTCTATAATCTATCTTATAAGCCAGTAGAAGCGATCCTCCCCCGACTATAAAGCCGACAATAAATTGCTTAATAAGAATTTTATAAAAAGAGGCGCCGTCTCTTGAGATAAGCCCCATAGCCGACGAAGAAAAAATAAGAAATCCGCCTAAAACTAAGAATAAAAAAGAAGCCAAAAAAATTTTGTCATATTTTTTTCGTGTCATAAAAAAGACGTAATTATCTATACCTTAACACCCTTCCGGCCATTTCAAAAGCGGACTTGCCGTTTACAAACACACGCTCTATGCCAAGTGGCAGGCGATAAGGCGCGTCGTAAGTAGATTGGTCTTCTATTGTATTCGGATCAAATATGACAACATCAGCGTAATTCCCTTTAGCGATAACTCCTCTGTCCTTTAGACCTAAGGTCTTAGCTGGCAGAGCCGTCATCTTATATATAGCTTGCTCCCAACTGATAATTCCCTTTTTGGCAAAATCGTTTAAGAATCGAGGGAAGGCGCCGAAAGATCGCGGATGAGCAAGGTCCTTCATTATCTCTGAAGTATTACTTGAAACATCATAACCAACTCCATCTGAAGCCACCATTGAATACTCTTCTTTTACCAAATCCTCTATGTTTTTTTCACTTATCACCTCGCTAAATATAGATACATTAAGATTATTAACTTCCAACAAATTTAATACTATCTCTTCCCCGCTTAAACCGGATTCTTCAGATAATACCTCTATCGTCTTACCGACACTTGAAAAGTCGTGAAGAGTTGAGGCGATTGTTATCCTGTCATAATGCAAGGTAAGACTTTTCAAATAAGTAAGCAGATCTTTCCTTTCGTTTGAATCATGACTTCTCAACGTTTTTAAGATTTTCTCTCTCCCCTCTTTTTTAATCCATGCCGGCAAGAAATCAAACAAGCTTGACCCCGTGCGAGTATAAGGGAAAAAATCGCACATTATATCCACACCATCTTCTCTGGCGATTCTTATCATCTCAAGACTCTGTGGCCATACACTCCAGGCACTCCTGCCCAGCGCCTTAAAATGAGAAATTTGCGTCCTCGCTTCTGAGTTCCTCGCCAAATGAAGGACATTTGAAAGAGAAGGAAGGATATTTTTTCCCTCATCTTCCAAATGATGTTTTACTAAAGCACCTCGGTCCTTTACCTCTTTTAATAAATCTATAAGATTATCGTCTCCCAGATTATTAATACTCTCCGCGCTTAATGATGTAGACAAGCCGAAGGCACCCTCTTTGATAGAATTTTTCAACAATAATTTTAATTGCTTTAATATATCGTCGTTAATTTTTTCCAAATTTCCCGCTATAGATTTATATAAAGTATCAAAACCGACTAAAGTGCAAAAATTAACCCCCAGCCTGTGTTGGTCAAGCTCGCTTAACATCTCTTCTACTGTCCGCCAATTAATATTAATCTTTGATGTGTCTGTCCACTTGGCCAAGCTTTCTGTCGCCTCTTTAGATAAAAGAGGCGCGAGGGACGAACCGCAATTACCACCGACAATAGTTGTCACCCCTTGGCGGAAAAAACTTTCCTGCCTCGGCGAGGAAAAAAGAGTAAAATGAGTATCTGAATGAGCTGTCGTATCTATGAAGCCTGGACAGACATATTTACCCTCGGCGTTTATAATCTCATCAGCTGAAGCGCCGGCTAGGTTGCCTATCTTTTTTATTTCATCACCCGAAATACCGACATCCGCCTTAACCCCGGCCCCCCCCTTACCGTCAAAGACGGTGCCATTTTTTATCAAGATAGAATAGTGAGCCATTTTTTTTATTATAACTATTAATTTATTTTCCGGCTAGTGCTATTATCATTCCAATTATAGCAAATATAATACTTATAATCCAAAATCTCATTGTCACTTTATATGAGGGCCAGCCCAACGCCTCAAAATGATGATGAATAGGGGCGACTAAGAAGACCTTTTTGCCATTCCTGAGCTTTTTTGAAGTAATCTGGATGATGACCGAACCGGAGGCCACAAAAAGGGGTAAAGCGATTATAGGTAAAACAACTACTGATTTAGTTAAGAAAGCGACTACGGTAAGAGTGGTCGTAAGCCCTAAGATACCCGTCTCCGTCATATAGAAACGCGCCGGCGGTATATTAAACCAGAGAAAGGCCAGTATACCGCCTGCCACCACGGCACAGAAAACCGCTAAGTCTATCTGGTTCTGGAAGAAGGCTATCCCCGCGTAAGCAGAGAAGATTGTCGCAAAAATTCCGCCTGAGAGACCGTCTATGCCGTCTATCACTCCTCCGGAAAAAAGAGCAAGCATCGTAATCATAAAGAGTGGGATAAACAGAAGTCCTAGTGAGACCTCACCGTAAAAAGGGATGAGAATACTTGATATGCCGAGCTTCACAAAGAACCACCAAGCGCCTATCGCACCTATCGCTAAGACCATTATTATCCTTTCGGATAATTTAAGACCGCCGGCGATATATTTCCCTTTCCCATAGATAACTAAAAGGTCATCTACCAACCCCACCATAGACCCGGCAAGAAGAGTAAAGAGAGGAAGCCATGTCTGAGACCGACTTAAGAAATCAAGCTTCTCGGCTAGTGGATTTGAGAATATGACCGACAATAATCGAAAAATGATTATGACAATAAGAGTGCTACTCCAGATCAAAATACCACCCATTCTAGGTGTGCCAACCTCCTTCTCCTTATGAAGATTGTTAAAAATGGGTGTTCCCCCTCCACCGAGACCATTGGTTCGCGCTTTTTTCTTCCACATCTTGTGTTTATACAGATAATGGGTTAGAAGTGGAGTAAGGAAAATACCTATGAAAAAAGCCACTGTAGCTGGCACGAAAACTTTAAAGACGTCTATAATCATTAGATTAGATTATACCACTTTTTCTAAAATATTCAAAAATGGGGATAAGAAAATAAAAAAAACCCTACCTGTTAGACATTCAATGTCTAACAGGTAGGGTTTTAGGAGGGTGTTTCTTGAACTTTGAACTATAGGGGTCTGAAGGATCCGGACCCTAATTTTTTAATCTCCGAAACGGTGACTAAGGAAAGGAAGTATTTCCCTTTCTCGTCTCTCTGGTCTTCGGAGGTCACGACTGACCCCCCGTTTAATCCAGCTTTTTGAGCCAGCTGGATTTCCCCTATCGTGTTGTAGACTAGGACTTGCTTTATACTGCCGTCCACGTCTACAATGACGACCCTTTTAGCCTTCACATTAGCAAGTGCCGGAGGACCATCCTTCACCTTGGAGATATTCTCCTTCTCTATCCTACCGCCTTTACCTTTTTTAACGGCAAAGGCTTCCATTGCCGGCCCGCACTCTTTCGTCTCCTTGTTATAACTTTCGACAAGGATGACATACACTCCCGAGTGTAGGCACTGCCACTCTTCTCCCACCACCGGTCGTCCAAACCTGCCGGCACCGGTTTCGGTATAGGCAGAGATGGCGATGCGGGACATTATCTCGTCCCTTCTTTCTTCCTTAAGGCGACTCTTTTCGAGTCTTTCATTATTTTCTTTCTCTCTCTGCTTTGCAGAGAGATAAGCCGAGGCCTTCTCTTCGTTAGGAGAAAGTTTGGCCACCGCGCCTATCTCTTTTGCAACGCGACGTTTGAGAAGAATCGCCTTCCGTATATCCATCGCGGTGACCATCTCTCCTCCGATGGTCTTTAAGTCAAACAAGCAATCAAGAGGGACAACCCCCTCCAGCTGATTGCCGTAAGAAATAAAACAAAGGACGACTTCATCGCCGACCTCTGTGACAGTGCAGATACCATTGTATCCGGCCTTTTTGAAGTGCCAGATTTCCCGGTCATCTGCCCTTATGCTCCCGGCGAGGAACTTCCCTTCCTCCGCCTTGAGAGATCTTATCAGGTCAATGGCGTATTTTACCCCCTTGATCTCGACGAGACCAAGTGCCACCTCATGGGAAGCATTTTTTTTCATTTCTAGAATTATCAGTCTTTTCATAATCCACCCTCCGTTTTCGGTTTAAGATTTTACAACAAAATAAAAAACCCGTTTTTCAATGTACAAATTCAATCACTATTATATCTATTTATACCCTTTTGTCAAGCACTCTTCTTAAATTCTAACTTGAATTGCAACACTCGGTGTTGCACATTTTTATAGTTATTTAAGGCTTATATAAGTAGCCTCCATTAGCTTCTTCATGTCTTCAAACCTCCCTTCCTGAGAGGAGCCAAGCACCACCGCTACCACAGGGTGCATAAAACCAGCATCAAAAACAACGGCTAAGTTGCCTCCCGCCAAGTCGGTGTATCCTGTCTTAGAAGCGAGGATACCAGAAACAGAAGCGGTCAAAATATTACTATTTACGATATTGTGTCTTACTTCTTTAGAACTAACAGTAAGTGTCGGATACTGTGTCGCCTCCAAAACCTTTGGATTAGTTTTCAACACATAGGTAAAGAGCTTGGCCACATCTTGAGCTGAGCCATAAGCACCCGGGATATAACTGTTTAGGTCAAGCCCTGTCTCATTAAGAAAATATGTTTGCTCTAAGCCAATCTCGTTTGCCATTTCATTCATCTTGTTTATAAAATTCTCTTTGTCCCCTCCGAAAGAAAATGCACTCACAGCCGAAGCGACAGCTAAGGCGCCGTCATTTGAAGACTTAACAACAGTGAAGTCTAAGATATCAGAAAGCTTCCATCTCTCACCGACAAGTAAATTATCATCCCCTTCCCCACCTATCGCTTCTCCGTCTATCTCCACAATAGCACCTGGGATTACTTCATTTAAAGCAACTAAAGCCGTCATCACCTTCACAAGAGAAGCCAGGGGAAGTTGAGTATTCTTATTAAATTCAAAGATTGGCTCACCTTTTACAATGTCAAAGACATAGACCGCTTTCGCTTCAAGATTAAGCCCGACAAACGGATCTTTCCTTTCTATACGATAGGCATCACCATCGCTTACCTTACGGACAGGCAAAAGGAAAAACAAAGTAACAAAAACAAGCACGATTACAACAATGCCGATTATTATTTTATGAATTCGTTTCATTTATATTTAAACTTATATTATTACTGCCCTCTTCTTTGACATAATCCGGGCTACCAACCGTATTATCTGTATGATTATTCTCAACCTCTTCTACTGTGCTTACCAAATCCTCTTCTTTGGCAACACTGGCCAGATCTTCCTCAAGTTCTTTAAACGTCTCGTCCATCTTCTTCTCCACCTCATGCATACCGATGACAGATTCTTCCATTTTCTCATTAAACTCTCTATACTCCGGCAAGTCATCTACCTTCCCTACACCAAGAAACTGCAAAAGCTCAAAACTCGGCCGATACAAAAAGGCTCGCCTGTCACTGGGGTTACTCACTCTCTCAATAAGCCCTCTTATCAAGAGGTTACGTAGTATAAAGCCGGAATTAACTCCTCTTATATAATCTATCTCCGCTTTTATAATCGGACCTTTATAGGCGATGATAGCAAGCGTCTCCACAGCCGCCGGAGAGAGCTTGGAGTCATATTCTTCTTTTGCCATCTCTCTTACCACATCACTCGCCTCAGGCGCCGTAGAAAGCATCACTAAATCATCTTTCCTCAAGAGTCTGATGCCTCGCCCGAGCGACTTTAGATTCTCCGTCAACTTCACAACCGCTTCTCCCACTTCAGCTTCTGCCACTTTCAAAAGGTTCGCCAAGCTCTTAATGCTCTGCGGTTCCCCCTTCATGAAAAGTATCGCTTCAATTTTATTTTCCAAATTCATAATGTCTTATTATATTAAATTTACAATTAATATTTTTATCCTAAAATTATAACATTTTATAACTTTAACTTATCATACACCCTACACCTTCACAATATCAATATTCCCAAAATTATGCTCCTGTTCCACCAGCACCAACCCCCTCTTCACCAGCTCAAGCACCGCTAGGAAATTCACTATCACCTCGCCTTTCTCTTGCCCCTCTCTATTAAAATCATAAAAGCTCATCTTTATCCCCGCTTCTATTCTCCCCACAATATCTTTTATCTTCTCTTCCAAGCTAATAACTTTCTTTATCGCCGCCTCGGGGATTATCTCTTTAATAGGCAAGCTCACTAAGACTCTCTTCATCGCCTCAAACAGAGTTATCGTCTCCACACCCACGGGCTCTATAAATTCCGGCAAGATACCGGAGAACGGCTCCCTTCCACAGAGAACTTCTTTTCCAAACTTATCTTTGAGATGCTGACCCAACTCTTTCATCCTTCGATAGACGACAAGTCTCTCCTCAAGGTCACTGATGCTCTCCTCTTCCTCTTCAGTCAACTTCAAGCTCGGTAGAAGAGAGCGCGACTTCAAGAGCATAAGAGTGGAAGCCACAGCCAAGAAGCCGACCGCCTCATTTATAGGGAAATCTTTTAGATTCTTGATATACTCAAGGTATTTATCGGCAACATCAGTAAGCGAGACTTCGTTTATAGATAGTTTATCAGCTTCAATAAGCTCAAGCAAAAGCTCAAAAGGACCCTCAAACTCCCCTGATTTTACTTTATAAGGTTGCCCTATGGGCTTCTCTGTATTTTCGTCCATACGCCTTAAATAATACCATTTTCAGCTAAATTTACCAGTATTTTTCAACGGCTAAATAGACCTTAGCCGTTGCTTTTTCCGCAAGGTCTCACCTTGCGGAAAACGTATTATTCAGAAAGAAGATTATCAATCCTGTTTAGGTCCCGAGGGAAAAGAGTTGCCTCCTTCACATTCGCCAAATTAAGCAACTTAGCCGTAAGCCTCTCTAGTCCCATACCGAAACCGCCGTGTGGAGGCATACCGTATTTAAAAGCTTGCAGATAAAAACTAAATTTATTAGGATCTAAACCTTTGTTTTTTATAGAAGCGACCAATTTATCATACTCGTGGATACGCTGTCCTCCGGTGGTAACTTCAATTCCTTTGAAGAGTAGGTCAAAGCCATTTGCATAGCCCGGGTCTTTCTCATCTTCATATGTATACATCGGTCTTTTTGACAGGGGGAAATGCGTTATGAATATGAAGTCAGAGTTATGTTCTCTTTTCGCATATTCGGCAATCCACCTCTCATGTTGAGGCTCCAAGTCCGGTTCATTTGCGCAATCCACTCCGTGCTCTTTCTTTATTATCTCTTGTGCTTCCCTTAGCTTAAGAGCGGGGATTTTCTCTGGCACTTTAGGGACTTCTGCACCCAAAAGTTTAAATTCTTCACTGCTATTTTTCTTGAGCTCATCAAAAACATACGCAAGCATTCTTGTCTCCATTTCCATTATTTCCGTATGGTCTTTTATAAAACCCATTTCCATATCCAGACTCGTGTACTCGTTTAAATGTCGTGTGGTGCTATGTTTCTCCGCCCTATAGACATTGCCTGTGGCAAACACTTTCTCAAAGACGCCCACCATTATCTGTTTGTAAAACTGCGGGCTCTGCGCCAAATGAGCCGTATGCCCAAAGTAATCAAAGCTGAAAGAATTAGCTCCGCCTTCGGCGTCTTCCCCTATGATCTTAGGCACCTGAATCTCCACAAAATTCTCTCTCAAAAAGAAATCTCTGAAAGATTTTATTATATTAGACTGCACTTTGAAGACAGTTTTCTTCTTGTCATCGCGTAAAGTTAAAGGAAGATGGTTTAAGTACGTATCAAGGTTTACTTCACTCCCCTTTTCAAATGGCAGTTCCTCCGCCCTTGATAAAACTTTAATATCCAAAACCTCTATCTCTACCGCCCCTAGCGGTTGGTCTTTGTTTACCATCTTCTCCGGCCTTTTGTTTACAATCCCTTCCACTTCAACCACCCACTCTGGACGAACTTCGCCTCCCGCCTTATGCGCCTCTTCGTGGTTTGGTAATACCACCATCTGCACTATACCTGAAGCGTCACGAAGGTCTATGAATATAAGCTTGCCGTGGTCGCGCCTTATATCCACCCAACCGGAAAGGATGACCGTCTCCCCCACTTTATCCTTAATATCTTTAATTAATGTTCGTTGTTGCATAGACTTGATTTTACCATAAACAGAGGAAAATTAAAGCTTAGTTATCCCAATGGACGATTGCCATAATTTTCTATAGCGTTTATAATTTTTATAAGCATTTCACGCTAGATTAACGTCAATTGCTTATAATTTAACAAAAACCAGGTCGAAAGTCATAATTTTTACTAATTTTTAGCAATAACAATATATATTATGTTTGGAATAGAAAAATTTTTCAGTGGGAACAAAGAAGAAAAGCCTGAGGAGGTAACAAATGAAGCAGAAGAAGTATCTGCCGGAGAAATGACAGAAGAAACACCTAAAGAAGAAAAGTTACCAGCTTCTCTTGAATACCAAAAGGAAGTTGAACTTATGAAATCTCGCGAAGTAAATCCAGACGGAACCCTAAGAGTAGAAGCAGACGAAAAGATTGATAAAGCCGCCTAGCGCACAGATGTGCAGAAATAATCTTTCTAAAAATACCCCGATTAAAATCGGGGTATTTTTAATAAATTACTAACTATGCAAGCTATGCAAGCCTACTTGGAATTCATAAAGTTTTCTGTATACTCCGTTTTTCTTTTTCAGAAGTTCTTCGTGCTTACCACTCTCAGCAATCTTCCCATTCTCAAAAACAATAATCTTATCCGCCTTCCTTACTGTGCTTAAGCGGTGCGCGATAATGAAAGTCGTCTTCCCTTTCATCAGCCTCTCTAGAGACCCTTGAATTATTTTCTCTGACTTAGCGTCAAGTGCGGAGGTCGGTTCATCCAGTATCAAAATCTTAGGATTACGCAATATCGCCCGAGCGATAGCTATTCTTTGCTTCTGCCCTACGGAAAGCTTCACTCCGCGCTCACCCACAACCTGTTCCCATTTCTTAGGGAATTTTTCTATAAAGTTAGTGCAATGTGCATCTTCTGCCGCCTGCTTCACATCTTTAAAAGAAGCGCCGAAACTGCCATATTTTATATTTGTTTTTATCGCGTCATTGAAGAGGACTACTTCTTGAGGCACCACGCTTATCTTAGAGCGGAGAAATTTTAAGTTAAATTGCTTTACATTGTGTCCGTCAACCAAAACTTTCCCTTTATCTGCGAAATAATATCCGGAGATAAGGTCTATTAAAGTGCTTTTACCCACTCCTGATTCACCGACAAGCGCTATTACCTCCCCGGGTTTTACTTTAATATTTATATTATTAAGAACATACTTCCCTTTCTTGTCATATGAGAAGCAGACATCCTTAAACTCAATCTCCCCCTTTATATCACTAAGGATTACCGCATTCTCAGGTTCATAATTTTCAATAGCAGTAGATAGTATCTTCTCACCGCGCTCAACAGCAACCATGCCATTTTGAATCGTCTGCCAATTCCTCCCGAGAACGACAAAAGGTCCAAAGAGCACCATAGCGTAGCCATTAAACATTACCAATTCACCGATAGTCATTTTTCCTTCCTGGATAAATATAATAGACAACGAGAAGATAGCCAACTGAGTCAGCATTATAACTAATCGCTGATAAAAACTAAGACCTTGCCAAATGTAGAAAATTTTTATCCAAATCCCCATCGCCTTTATTTTGAAATTATTATATATCTTTCTTTGTTCATACTTTTCAGATACCGCTTGCTTCACCGTCTGGGTATTAAAAATAGCGTCGTAAGCATCGCCATACGCGTTTCCATAGGCACGATGCCCCTTTCTCTGAAGCTTCGCAAGGGGGCGCACAACATATAAAAGGATAATGATATAGATAATCAAACCAGCCAACATGACTAAAGCCAAAGTCAGATTAATGAAAAATGCTATCGCCAAAGCGACAAAAATGCTTAGAAACTGAGGTGCTAAATATATAACGACGTTATTAGAAATTGTCTCAAGAGAATTGGCTGCTTTATTTATCCTATCGCCAATCTCCCCCATTTTGTTTGTTTTATGAAAAGACAAAGGAAGATCAATAAGATGACTAAATCCTTTTGCCATATAACTGGTAAAAATATCTTCTCCCAACATGACACTCTTTAGATTGCTTCTCCAGTCAACAATATTAGCTACAAGTTGGGCTACCCCCCATACAAACACGAAGAAAATCCATAAAGGCATCTCTAGTGGCATACCTACAAAAATTTTTCCCGGATCAAGTATCGCGTCAAAAAGTCTCCCCACTAAGTAAGGCACAGCTCCATTTGCCAAAGCGGAAATAATACCAAGCACAGAAAGCAAGACTACATCATTCTTATACTCAGCTAAATAACGTAAAATTATTATAAACCCTGCGTAGAATTTTTTATTATTTTTAATTTGTTTTTTATTTTTTTCCACAACAAAATAATTATATCATAAACTTAACTAGAGATTAAACAGACTGGAGCTCGAGCACCACACCAAAGTCATCATCTTTTGAGAGTCTGTTTATCTTTTCATAACCGCATTTTTCGCATCTGTGAAGGACTCGCCACTGCCCGCTTTTCTGCTCCGCAGAAATGGGCTTCATCATCCCTCCGCAATCCGCTTCCCTGTCGCCCGGGTTTATGTCCACGTGTTTACTCCACAAGCACCTAGGGCAATGGTTGGTGTAGCCGTTGCCGGAGACTTCCTCCCCGCAATGCTCACACACAAAATCCTCAATATTCCGCTGAAATTTCTTAGTCATTAAAGTAATAATAACATAAAAGAAAAGACCCGTTGATATTATCGCGGGGTCTTTAGTTCTTAGGATTAAACTTTGCACAATAAAGTTATTTAAGACCTTTCTTGTATTCTCTCCAGAGAGATCGCCACCCCTCCTTAAAAACGCCGAGGAGTACCTCATCATAGTAACGACCATTCACAAACTTTTGCCTCTTCAACACTCCCTCCACTTCATACCCGCACTTGAGGCTGTAAGCGATACTCCTCTTATTAAAGCTAAATACGGACGAAGAAATCTTTCGGAGGTTTAGAGTATTAAACGCGTAATTCAGAAATATCATTTTCGCGTCTGTGCCATACCCCTTGCCCCAGCAATCTTTCTCTCCTATCATAGCGCCTGTTGTGGCTGTCCTGTCTTTCCACTTGATGTTATGCATCCCCATCGAGCCGATATGTCTTCCCTCTAGAGTCTCCATGGCGAGGATTATGTCCTCGTTTTTAGACATCCTGTCAATCCACTCCGCTTCAGCTTCTTTTGTCATCGGCAGATAACCTTCCACATACTTATTTACTTCAGGGTCATTGATCCACCGGTAGATTGAATCCAAGTCAGTCTCTTTGCATATAGGTCTAAGAACGACCTTCTTTCCTTTAAGGAAAAACACTCTCTCTTCATCCGGCTTTTTTACCTCTTTAGTCTTCTCCATTTTCCCTCTCCTTGTTTAAATTGTTAACGAGCAATTTTTGCTAGATAAAACCCCGGCTTTCATCTAGCCGAGGTTTTTCTAATTCTTCAAATAAATTTTATTTTATATAAGAGGATTAAAACTACCACGGCTAGATAAAAACTGTCCATCGTCATATGACGCGACAAACGAACCGCAAGTCATTGCGATTCTCAAGTTTTTATTTAATTTGTGATAATTCCTATCCATATTTTTATACTAATACATACCTAAAATAGTGTCAAACTTCCTATAATTATATAGAATTATAGGAATGTTAGACATCGTGGGTCTGCGACTCGAACCGTCTCGGTCGCCCATGGCTGGTATGGCTTAAAATATATCTATTTTATGTTTTAAACAATACTCGAGCTTTAAAAAAATTATTTACCTTGATTATTTACAAGTTTAATATACTCTTTAACTCTAATGTCATTATAAATCTTTACAGGTTGTTGGATTTCAAAAAACACCTCTTTTTTCAATAATCGTTCCATATACAAATCAAGGAAATTTCCAATACTTTCAATTTGACCTTCAAGAATTTTCTCCTTATCAATATATTCTAACTTTAAACTGCCCTCTTTTATAAAAGAGGTTATCTTTTGAACAACAGAAAGTTTAATAAAAATAATAGACAATCTATCTATTATCATTCCTGGACTTTCGCTATAAAAAGAACTCTCAGTGCCCCGAGATACATCTAAAAGTCTAGCCAGTGCAGTATCAATTTCTCTGATTAATTCATTTCTTTGTTGATTATGAATATCAATATTCCTTTTTGCCTCTGCAATATGCTTATCTCCTAACTCAGACAATCTCGCTGAATCCTCTAAATCCCAAAGAATCTTATTGGCTTTAACAATGAGATAGACTAGCCTTTGAACTTCATCGTCAGACATTCTGTCTCCTTTCGGATTTTTAATAAAATCAGAAAATATTGATAAAATTTTAGAAGATGTAATTATCATGAATTCAAATTATTTATTGGTAGATTTCTAAAAGAAACGTTTGGAAAATGACTCATAGCATAGTCAAATACTGCTTCGTTTTTATAATAAGAGTTTGGAAATAGATTCACCTTTTTATCAAGCAGGGTGGCACAAATAGCAATATGTAACCTGTCGGTATTTATCTCCTCGTACTGCTTTAGATAATTAATAAGCTCCTCTAAAGGTTTAGTCGCGTAACCATTGTAAGAAAGATCACTGCTAGAATTCGGTATACTATCCAATGCCGACTCCTTGTCTTTTCGAAAGACATTTAATATGCCTACTCCATAGGGAGGCTTTGGAAAAGTATTATAAAATGCACAATCATGCCAAAGACAGACTTTACCTTTTAAGAAGTTCTGCTTAACGAAATTGTAGGAAACTTTTTCCCGACAAAAAACCGTGATATCACCAGATAAATTATTTAAAGTATTAATCTGTTCATCTCCAAAAATAGTATGAGGGAGGACAACTATCCCTTTGTAAAAATCATGATTTTTTGTTAAAAAATCTCTTACATCTGAATAATAATCAATAAAATTTCCACCACCATCTATAAACAAAACATCGTTGATTTTAGGTGAATCAATTTCAACATAATTCTCGCTAATATTTAATTCATTTAATAATATTTTTGTTCCGTGCCAAATAAGCGAGTCTCCGTAATTACCAGGAAAACGATAAAAATCTACCTTGGTATCTTTGTACTTTTCTAAAAATTTTTTTAGATCAACTTCCTCCATATATTATTTAAACTCACACACAATAATCTTCGGCCTCAGATAGGCATCGACATTGGTTATGAACTTTAATTGCAGAGACTCCACAATCTTTAATTGTGATTTAATCAAAATCGGTTCAATAAGCTTATATTCACTGGTGTAAATAACTAACCTTCCAGTTCTATTTAATACACCTTCACAATATTGAACAAAAGTCGTGTAGAGTTTCTCCAAATCTTCATTTTTTGAAATCGACATACCAAATGGTAAATCGGATACGATCGCATCAAATGTACCAAAGTTTGGCTTATCAAAAATATCAGCTTCCTTTACTTGCACCCTCTTTATGAGTCCTGCTTTTTTAATATTTTTGATAGATAGGGACAAATGTTTCTTATTGTTATCAAACCCTATAAGCTTTTCTAAATTCGGATAGCACTGGGCTGCCTCAATCAGCAATGTTGCACTGCCAGAAAAAACATTTAAGTATGAATGGACTGAGTCAAGATTACAAAAAGAATTAACAGCATATGCTATGGTCGGATCCATCGCACCACTCATATTCTTTAGTTTATAGTCTCTTAAAGACAGAGGTCTCGGTGTAATTTGAATACCAATTTCCCAAATTTCATCAGGTTTTACGATATGTATTTTCATATCTGCATCATCGTTCTCTTCCATTCCATAGGTATCTTGAATATACTTTGCGAGACTTCTTACTTCGGGCGAATCAGATCCCGCGCAACTAATCTTAAATGTTTTGAAGTTATCGTATTTAATAATGACATCAATGAGATCCCCCAAGATAGACTTATGGTTTGAAATATACGTTGGATGATAAATATTGTTTTGTAAGATAAGATATGCGCGCGAGACACCTCTAAGTTTCTTTACGTTTAAGATAATTGCTTCTGAAAATTCGATGAACACCGAATCTTCGGCCTCATCAAGTATTTTAAAGTTGAATCTCTTTAATTCATCTAAAACCACAGATCTTAGTCCTGTTATATAGGATAATTTTAGTTGTAATACTTTATCACTCATATATTATTTATAATCTCTTTAAACACATCTTCAACTTTTACTCTTTCCATACAGAATTCCTCACAACAATCAATTTCTTCTTGCCTTGTTTTATGATCACACAACTTATGCCTCTTATCATCATAAATAGGTGTTGTATTATCTGACAGATGTAGGTACTTGGGAGAAGTTGCACCGAATATAATGAAAGATTTCTTAGAAAAACTTTGTGCTATCACCGCCGGAGCAGAGTCGTTCCCAACAAAAAATTTGCAGTACCGAATAAGTGACATCATTTCACTGAACGAGTAATATTTTTCAAGTATTACACATTTAATATTATATTCTGATTCTAATAATTTTGATAGCTCAATAAACTTTTCATATCCCCATCCTCTTTTTTTCTCCTCCCACCAACTGACAAAAGGAGAAATGAGAATATACTCACCCTCAATAATATTTTTCCAATTATCATTTAACATCGGGATATCTTTGATGATCACTTCTGCAAATCCGATTGATTCCATGTATCCTTGTATATATGTTTTTTGATTATCACTAAGCTCGTAGACCAGCTTTATCATCATGTCACAATCAATTTCTTCTGAATTAATTTTATTGTACTTATATACATTATCATAAATATCAAATATCAATCCGGCACCTTCTATTCCGGTTGCCAAATAAATCTTATCTACATATTTTGATAAAAATCGTGCAATCGGTTCAGACATTATGACATCACCCAAGTGTCCACTCCGAACTAAACAAACTGATTTGATTTTTCCGCTTTCTATTTTTCTCCTAAAATATTTTCTATACCAAATTGACAGAGTTGTATCATACATTATTCTATCCTCAGGGATAAGTGTCCCCCAAAATGTTCTATGCTCAGAAAACCATTTTTCATTAATCTCATCGACATTATCTTTAAAATCTTCAACATACTTCCTAATTGTTTGAATTCGCTCCATCCAAGGAGAATTGGGGTCAGAAGTTGAATCATTTTCAAATGACGCTAATTTTTCCCACTTTTTATAAATATCCCTAGCATTACCCCTAAATTCGAAATGTAGTAATTTAGCCTCATCTTTTGGGATAATAAAAGGGTTCCAATGGTATTCACCAAAAAATTCAGGATTATTTCCCGTCTCTACATAATGCCCTCCTACAACGACTTCAATTTTTTTATGATTTTTTACAATGGCTTTCCTGAAATGACCATATTCTTGCCACGCCTTCTCTGGCCATGGATAATAATACTTCGTTGTATCTATTGGATTCACAGGAGAACACGTGTAATCAGAAAGAGTGTAATCAAACAATGCATTTGTCCAACCTATGGTTGCGTAAGGGATATTACTATCCTCCAGCCGAGCTACAAAATCATGGGCAGACTTATCCTTTATTGAGAGGAATTCGTCAGTATCTAAAAAAATAAACCAATCAATTTTATAGTTTGCATTGGCGTAATTAAGTAATTTATTTGCTATTCTTGCGTGGTCAAAAATCGGATTATTTTCTTCAATTACAATAACCCTTGGGTCATCTTTATATGTATCAAGTATTTCTCTTGTGTTGTCAGTTGAGCAATGATCAGCAATAAATATATAATCGAAACCAATATCAAGGTGGTATGAAATATTTAAATCAATATATGACTCTTCGTCTCTAACAGACATGATAATCGCTATTGTATCATTCATTTCCATATCATTAATCATAGCATTTTTTGTCTTATTTTTTAACTACTCATTTAGAATTTTATCAAGAAAATATTTAAATTTATAAAATGCCGGATGGTCAGGATAGACTGCATGCAATAGAGTTATGTCTTCTAAATCCTGAATACTTCTATTTTCATTTTCTCCAATGAGAATATAATTATCTTTTGGCAAAACATATAATTCCCCGCTCATAGAGTATTTTGTTAGTGCGATTGCTAATGCACCCTGCTCGTCATGATGGGTCTGTTCATCATTTTCTATATTTTTCTTCCACCATTCAAATTCTTTTATCAAATCACTAGATATATCGTATCCGGCTTTTTGAACAAAAAAACCGGCATTCACAAAAGGTGCTTCTCTAACTCCTTTTTTCTGCATCGCGCCATGTTGCCAAGGTTGTCCTTTAAATTCATCTAAAATACCAAATTTTAATTTAGGATTTTTGATGAACTCATCTACTTCTTCAGGATATTTAAGCAAGAATACATCAGAATCAATATAAAATTCTGTCTCTGTGATATCCATCCTCGCAGTGGGGCACCATTTTCTCCATGTAGTAACTGAATCAATGTCATATTCATTGTCAGAACTTCTAAAATCTAACACTTCTGCAATCTTATTAAATTTATCTTCTAATTCATGTGGAGAATCTGTATAGATAATATACCTGTGACTTTTGCCAAATTGTTTTTTAAAAGAAAGAATACTGTATCTCAATAATTCTGAACTTTTTTCTTTATGTAGACCCCAAATTGACCATCTAAAAATCATATTATTTTTTGTTAATTAGTCCCTCCAACCCAGATTTTTCAAAAAGGTGTTTCTCTAAAGAATAATTTACCTCCAATTTTTTTAGGTGTTTAAACTTTTTAAAGTCGATCTCTTTAGTTTCCAACATTAATTGATCGTTGTTCATCTCATGTGTGCCAATATAGCCAATGTTACTAATCATGTTGTGTTTAGGTAAAATTGCATATCCATCGTTTACTAAACACGCATATGTCCACTGGATATCCCACGTTGAAGCCTTTCCTTTGTAGGCCTGGTCAAACATTTGCTCAACAAAAGCTCTGTTAACTTCACTATGAGGAAATTTACTTTTTAAAAAATTAGTACCTCTAAGTCTGGGCCAATCTGAAATAGTAATGTCATATTTTTCCCACGCCCTTTTCCAAGTAGCCCAACCCCAACTATGATAAAAAATAGAAAAGAAATAATCCGCATCAATATCAACAGATGTTGCAGGATTTGAACCAGATATCATCATTACCTTTTCATTATCTCTATATTTTTTTAAAAGTTTTTCGCAGTATAAAAAGAAAGATTTATTTGGTAAACAATCATCTTCTATGATAATCCCTTCGTCAACATTTTCAAAAAACCAATTAAATCCACCACTTTCTGCCAGTTTACATCCTAAATTTTTATCTCTAAAAAGAGTTTTTACCTCACAATCCCAGTCGACATTGCTTACTATTTCTCTTGATCTTTCGCATAATTTAACATCTTCTGGCTTATCTTTTTTAGGACCGTCTGCATGGATAAATAATCTATTGGGTTTAGCGTCCCTGATAGAATTAAATACTTTTTTAGTATATTCAGGACGATTATAAATTAAAAATAAAATTGGCGTATCCATAAGATTATTAAAAATTCCTCTCAATAAATTCTCCGATAATTTTAGGAAAATCGAACATTTTAATTGTTTTTTGATTATTATCAATCATACCCCTTTTATTCTCGTCCTTCATTGTTGCAGCTTCAACAAGTTTTTTAGAAAACTCCTCCGTGTTTCTAGGGTCAACATATAAAGCTTCTTCTGTATTAAAAGCATCAACTGCACCGTCAACATTGCTGATGATTGTTAAAAAATTCATATCTTTAGAAAACAACTTAGCTTCTATTGAGGTGTGAGGAAATGGATCCATCAAAGATGGTACACAAACCACACTTGTGTTATTCGTTCTCAATACTGTCTTCCATATCTCCGGATTAAAGTCATCAATAACTAAATATCTGGAAGTATTTTTTAAGATATCCTGTATTTCTTTAAAGTATTCCGGTTCGCCTGAATTATTAGGAATTTGTAAAATCAGATAATGATCCGGTAAGTTTTTATAAACCATAGCCCAAGCAAGTGCCAATTCTTTAAATCCTTTTGCGACAGAGCATCTTCCCCAGGCAAAAATAATCTTTTTATCTTCTCCGATCTTTATTCCAAATTTTTCTAGATCCATATTTTTTAATTTTTTATTTAAGAAATCTCCATATCTATCAAAAAATAAACCATTTTGTAGAAAGTCATTTTCACCGAAAAATAACCCATAATCTTCCGACATCCTCTCAGCAAACTTTTTGCCTAAAGCAATGACTTTTGAATGTTCATCTTTTTCAATTAATTCAAAACATTCTTTTTCTGACCTTATTCTGTTATTTCTCCATTCTTGATTTCCAAAAGCATGGTTTTTGCCAGTGCTTAAAGGGAAATAAAAACACTTTATATTTTTATCATTCAATAATTCTTTATACTTAGCAAAAAATAAAAACGGTGTGTCATTTAAGATAATATAATTTCTCTCATCCGATTTTAATAACACATTTAAAGCGGTGACTAAAGAAACACAGGAATACCTCCATTCATTAAAACTTCTCCACATGTCCCACTCACTCTGACCTTTTGTGGTGTTACATAAAGAAATCATTTTGCCTCCAGTTTTTATAACTAGATTATTTGCAGCATCAAAACATTTTTTATTAAATATTTTGGACTGTTTATCTACGTCCACATAGGCAATACTAACTTTTATATCCATTCTATCTGAAAGAATAGTGAGTGAATCAACAATATTCTTTGCAATAGTTCCCACCCCCGAGTAGTAGGTACCGATTCCGTCATATGTAGCAATAATGATGTGTTTTTTCATAGATTATTTCCCCTCCTCGCCTACCCCCTCGGCAATTCCACGAAGAAGGTGCTACCCTGCCCGAATGACATCCGGTCGGGCGGGCCTTTCCTTCGCCAGCCGACTCCGTCCAGAGGCGACCGTTGTGCTTCTTGATGAATTCTTTGGCCACGTAGAGACCGAAATATTTTATAGCTTTGAAATTATTTCTACAAACTTTTCAATATCTTCCCTGTCTTTCTGCAAAATATTATAAACAAGGTCATAATTTACCTTTCCGTAATCATGAGCAATAACATTTCTAAATCCGGTCATCCCAACCATCTTCTCGGTTAACTCTTTGTTTATTATGTTTTCCTCATTTAAAATATAAAAGGTGTCGCTCATTGTTGTTGGTTTTCTCAATTTTTTATATGCCAAAACCGCCTCAGCTAAGTCTATTGTAGCTTGAGAAGCTAAATATAAATATCTCTCGACCGCCCCTCGTATATCCACATCTTCTTCAATTTCTTCCCTCGAATACTTTTTATACCTTTCTAATATTTTTAGGTACTTTTTAATGGCGCTTATTTTATTTTCAATAACAACAAAGTTGGTCATATTATATTTTTGTTAAATTGTGACGCAAAAGCAAGGTATGAAAATCAAAATATTCATTAAGTATTTTAGGTTCAGCCATAATTCTGTATGGCTCTTTTTCATAAATTAATTTTCCGTTTTTTATAATACTATATTTCAACTCAGGACTTTCGGTAATATTTAAAATAACAACGTCAACCTTATCGGTCCCAAGCGCCCGGCTTATTTTGTCTTGCAGTTCAAATTTAATTTTAAACATCTTTTTTTTATCCAACTCATCCAAATAAAAAGCAAAATCATAATCGCTCAATGGACCGGCATTATTTTCAACTCTAGAACCAAAGAAATAGACAAGCTTTATTTCCGTGTAAAGTTTAAAAAACGAAATTAAATTGTCTATCATCGCTTTTTCCATGAAGATATTATATCAAAGAACCATTATTAAAACCACCTATATCACTTAGAGGCTCCGCCGCCAAGTGGATGGCTAGTTTACCGTTTCCACTGCCCTACCCCATCGGCAATTCCACGAAGAATGTGCTACCTTTGCCTTCGCCTGGGGACTCCGCCCAGAGGCGACCGTTGTGCTTCTTGATGAATTCTTTGGCCACGTAGAGGCCGAGGCCACGGTGTTATTTTAAGTAATAAATGCAGTATGATGTAGTGCACTTGACTTATCATAAAAATATATACATTATACACATTAGAAATATGTAATGCCAAAAAGGATCTTTAAAAACTAAAAATAAACCTCATTTATATAGGAAAAGGAGGATACAATGAAAAATCATGTTTTACTTACTTCCCCGCTTAAGACAATGATTCCGATTATAAAACCAGTCGGAAATTGTTGTAATCTTCGCTGTAGTTATTGTTTCTATAACGCGAATGATCAATCCTCATACCATGTCATGAATTTTGAACTGTTAGAAAAATTCTTAAGCGAATATATGTTTCTCTTTGATGAACATCTTTCTTTCATTTGGCATGGAGGAGAGCCACTAATCGCTGGTATCTCATTCTTTGAAGAAGTGGTAAAGATTCAATCATCTAACATCAGGGATGGTCAAAAAATTCAAAACTTTATACAAACCAATGCCACACTTATTGATGATGACTGGGCTGATTTCTTTAAAAAACACCAGTTTCGAGTTGGCATTAGCTTAGATGGTAGCAAAGAAAACCATGACCGATTTAGGAAAAATAATAATGGAAAAGGAACCTTCACTTCAGTACTGAATGGACTGCAAATTCTACGCCAACATGGCATAAAACCAGGATTCATTCAGACAATCACTTCCTCCGGTCTTTCATCCACAAGAGAAAATTTTCATTTTTTTACGAATCAACTTGGCATCAAGAAGTGGGGTACGAATGTATATCTTAACCTAGAACAAGATGGTGTAAGAGCGGACAATCAAAGTCTAACGAACAAACAACTAACGAAATTTCTTAAAGAACAGATTGATCTTTGGCTCGATAAAGATGACCCTAACCTTGCACTTCGTGAGATTGAAAACTTTATCGTAGCTATCCTCGGGAAAAAAAGTATGGGATGTTCATTTAACGGCTCATGTTCAGGATATTTCTGTCTTGAATATGATGGGAAAATTTACCCGTGCGATAGATCATCAGGTCAGTCTAATTTCTTATTAGGCGATATTTCGAGATTTTCACTCTTAGATATACTAAACGGACAAAAAAGACTGAGTTACGCAAAAAATGTTAACAATCTGCATCAAGATTGCATTATGTGTAAATGGAAAAAAGCTTGTCATAATGGTTGCACAATGCACAGAAAAGGAGGGATACAGGGTAAATACTATTACTGCGAAACACGGAAAGAAATTTTTACCTATCTTAAAAATAAGGTAGGGAAAATAAAATCATCCCCTATTTAAATATAAAGGGGATAGAAAGGAGGAAAAATGACAGGATCAAACGCAATCAAAGGAGCTTCTGAAAGGACAGAAAGACTCCCCGACATAAACGCCACACCGCGTGAATGTCGAGAACAACAAAACATCAAGGGTTGGGATGACCAATGGGGCAATTGGGATGATCTCGGTGGTGGTGACCCAGGATGGGGAGATATAAGCGGTTAGTCACAACAAATACCACTTAGCGTGCCCACCCTGTGAGTTTAAACTCACAGGGTGGGCACTTTTATTTTCCGATAATTTTTATCAATCTTTCAATAAATTCTAAGTCTAATTGATTTCTTTGGTCAATATACTCTTTTACTAAATCAATAATCATTACTGTCTGTTCTTTAGTAACTTGAGGAAGTAATTGAGCAGTCGGTTTATTTTTTAATAATCGTATACCTAATATTCCACCTGGGAACAACGCCCCGGCAGTCAACTCATTAATAAAAGTAGCTGTCTGCTCGTCATCTTTAAAATAATCCATCAATACTGAAAAAAATTGGTCTTGAAATATCAAGTGTATTGTTTCATGCCAAATGATACCCATGGCTTGGTTTATTTTTTCTAGAGGCGAACGAGAAACCTCCAAGCTAACGATGTCACTATCTATATTAGCACCACCTCCTACATGCTCATAAGTAGAAAGCAAAAGACTGACAAGAATCTTTTTTTCTTTAATACCACTTTTGTATAAAGTATTTAATGCGGAAAATACTTCTGTTATAAGATTATGGTCTTTAGCTTTCTCACTCAACGCATTATGCCATTTTTCAAGAAGAGGAAATTCTTCTTTATATAAAACATCAAACTTATTTTTTAAAATATCAAAAATTTCTTCTACTAATATATGGTCTTTTTTTGATAAACAATTTTTTAATTCCTCTAACGGATGCTCTGACAAGAAAAAAGCTTTTTCAAAACAACTTTTGGATCTAGGGTATTTTAATCGAATTTCTTTTAATTTTTTTAATGCAACTTCTTCATTTTTAGAGAAAGGTTCTAGTTTTTCTCTCCAAAAAATATTATAATCTTTACGATTACTAAAGTGCCATTCTGAAAGATTTTGAACAAAATAATAAAAATTCGCCCATTTTGAGATTCTAAATTCAAAGTTCATAATAAAATTATATCAAAGAACCATTATTAAAACCACTATATCACTTAGAGGCTCCGCCATCAAGTGGATGGCTAGTTTACCGTTTCCACTGCCCTACCCCCTCGGCAATTCCACGAAAAATGTGCTACCTTTGCCTTCGCCAGCCGACTCCGTCCAGAGGCGACCGTTGTGCTTCTTGATGAATTCTTTGGCCACGTAGAGACCGAAATATTTTATAGCTTTGAAATTATTTCTACAAACTTTTCAATATCTTCCCTGTCTTTCTGCAAAATATTATAAACAAGGTCATAATTTACCTTTCCGTAATCATGAGCAATAACATTTCTAAATCCGGTCATCCCAACCATCTTCTCGGTTAACTCTTTGTTTATTATGTTTTCCTCATTTAAAATATAAAAGGTGTCGCTCATTGTTGTTGGTTTTCTCAATTTTTTATATGCCAAAACCGCCTCAGCTAAGTCTATTGTAGCTTGAGAAGCTAAATATAAATATCTCTCGACCGCCCCTCGTATATCCACATCTTCTTCAATTTCTTCCCTCGAATACTTTTTATACCTTTCTAATATTTTTAGGTACTTTTTAATGGCGCTTATTTTATTTTCAATAACAACAAAGTTGGTCATATTATATTTTTGTTAAATTGTGACGCAAAAGCAAGGTATGAAAATCAAAATATTCATTAAGTATTTTAGGTTCAGCCATAATTCTGTATGGCTCTTTTTCATAAATTAATTTTCCGTTTTTTATAATACTATATTTCAACTCAGGACTTTCGGTAATATTTAAAATAACAACGTCAACCTTATCGGTCCCAAGCGCCCGGCTTATTTTGTCTTGCAGTTCAAATTTAATTTTAAACATCTTTTTTTTATCCAACTCATCCAAATAAAAAGCAAAATCATAATCGCTCAATGGACCGGCATTATTTTCAACTCTAGAACCAAAGAAATAGACAAGCTTTATTTCCGTGTAAAGTTTAAAAAACGAAATTAAATTGTCTATCATCGCTTTTTCCATGAAGATATTATATCAAAGAACCATTATTAAAACCACCTATATCACTTAGAGGCTCCGCCGCCAAGTAGATGGCTGTTTAGTTAACTACTGTCACCTCAATCTATCATATTTGTCACCTCATATGGTTAACTGTACATTACCACATGTGCTTGCATAGAAATCAAAGTTGTGGTATGAATACGCCAGAAGAAATCCATGGGGGTTTCTCAAACAGCACCTTGAAAACCTCAAAATAGAAAGGAGGTAAAAAATGAGTACGTTGACTCAGGAACGGGTTCTGCCATCGGCCAGACCGCTGATCGAGAAGAACGATCGAAGCCGTGCGTCCAAGATCGACTTGGGCAAGGTCAAGATCGTTCCGCTCCCTCGTCGTAACGACGAGATCTACATGCGTGGCTTGCGCCGTCGTCGAGCCTGACTAAGGCGAGGGGAAAGTTGGCTTGCCGACTTTCCCCTCTTTTTCTTCTCACCCACTGAAAGGAGGAGTATATGCTCCCGAAGATCAAAGATAGCATTTCCGTGCTCTATCGGAGAAGAGAGGGAGCATACGAAGTGAGCTTCCTCTTCAACGTAAGTAGCATCATTCTCTCGTTCGAGTTGAATGAGCCGGCATTCCGTTGTTTGTACTACCTCGATGGCCAACATTCAATCGATCAAATTGCTTCAATTGTTGACATCGAAAAAAGGGAGGTTCGTGGACTCATCGCAACGCTTCGAAAGGCGAGGATTCTTTGTATGAGTCCCTCAACGGAGTCGCGAAACGAAGAAATTGACAAGCGTTTTACCACTCAACTCAATTTCTTCGCCGAATTCGAAACGAGAATGCTCTCTCGCGTTGAGATGCAAAAGCGTCTACAAATGTCGCATATTCTGATTATCGGACTTGGCGGAATTGGAACATGGGTACTGCAAGGACTGTCTCTTGCGGGTGTAAATAAATTCACACTCGTTGATCCCGATGTCGTCGAGATAAGCAATCTCAATCGCCAGTGTATGTTTACACTGGCAGATGTCGGAAAGGAGAAAGTTGAAGCGGCTACAAATAAGTTGGCGCAGATTGACCCGCACGTTCACGTCAGTGCTTTGCAAAGGAAAATTGCTAGCAAAGACGACTGCGTGGAGTTTGCCCAACAAGCCAACCTGATCATTAACTGCGCCGATGAGCCAAGTACAGATGTGATGAACCGTATCGTCTCGGAAGCGGGTTATGAACTTAACCTGCCGCATATTCTCTGTGGAGGATATGATGGTCATCTAAGTTTCATTGGTCCTACGGTTCTGCCTGGTAAATCAGCCTGTTGGCACTGCTACGAGCACGCCCTCGATCGGCAGTTGGGTCTTGCAGGATACAAACATCTTGCAATCACTCAGTCGCATATCCAGGGAGGAAACATAGGGGCGATCAGCGCCATCACCGCTAACTACCACGTCCTTGAGGCGATTAAAGTCCTCACGGGCTTCTCCACACCAACCATGCTTAACAGAACGGCAGAACTCGACTTCTTGAGGTTTGGAATTCATTTCCGGAACTTCAAACGGTTTCGTAATTGTCCTCTGTGCGCAACCAAGAAGAAAGGAGTGAGTTTATGAATAGCGATGAAGTCTTGGTGCCCTCTTCGCACTTGTCGCTTGAGAGCGTAGACGATAGCTCGGGTGATCGAGTAATCGTTAACACGCTCACTGGACAACGTTTGCAGATGACTCAAGAATCCATAAAAATTCTTGGGGCGTTCCGCACTCCGTGCACACTGTCTGATGCCACAAAATCACTGGGTATCAGTGACTACGATGGGGGTGAAAAACTTCGCTCGATCGTGTCGCCACTCGTAGACGCATGCTTTCTCGTAAGGGTATGCGACGCTGTGAGGCACGAGCAAGAGAGTCTGCGTACGATTGTTAACACGGACTGTTTAGTACGTCCGAGGGCAACGTTCGCTCATTGTCCAAGCGTGTGCGTAGCGGAAGTTGAAGAAGGCACCGTCGTGATTGCTGGAATCGGAATCGATCAAGCAACCACGGGACATCCCGGAGCGCGCTTTGGCGCAGAACGCCTGCGTGAAGTTTCAACTCGATTCATCACCTATGATCGAGACATCTTTACGCTCGCCAATCGGGGATGGTATCTTGCCGATGCTGGCAAGACTATTCTCGATGGTGTACGATTTACCGACGTGGGAAACGTTGTTCATCAGCTCTCCGAGGATGCGAAAGGGTTGTACGAGAGATGTTATCGTGCTGCCATAAGCATTCACCAGAGGAAAGCCCTTCCCGTTTTTATCGGCGGAGATCACTCGATTTCTGCCCCGCTCATCCTGGCATGCCGAGAAGCGCATGAAGATATTAAACTCATTCACTTTGACGCACACACGGATTTGGGCGAGTGGGACGCTTTGGTAACCCATCATCACGGCAATGTGATGAGTCGGGTGCTTCACGAGAATCCGAAACTGGAAGTGCGCCAGTTCGGCATTCGTGGTTTTGCGGGCGTACCTCCCAGTGGTGGTCGGTGTCAAACAGTGAGTCAAGTAGAAATAGACGCTGATTTGGATAAGGTAATTGCTCGGTATATCCCGCAAGGACGGAATTGCTACATCAGCATTGATGTAGACGTGCTTGATCCAAGCGTCGCTCCTGGAACTGGTACACCGGTCCCGATGGGGATGATGCCGAAGACACTGTTACGTCTCCTTCAGGCGGTTGCGACCAAAAATCGCATCGTCGGGATAGACGTAGTGGAGCTCTGCCCAAGTCTTGACCGCGATGACATGACCGCAAGTCTTGTCTTCCACATTCTTATGCGCCTTCTCGGTTGGTCGCATGAGCGCACATGAATCTAAGTCGATCCGACCCGAAGTGGATTTATCTACTTCGGGTCTTTTTCTTTGAAACGATACACATCCAACGTAATTGAATATCGGTATTTTTTATCGGATACCATATATCGTCATAGTCCATCCAGAGACGCATGAACATTATCCTTCCCATTTTTATTATTTTGCCACTATGTGGATCGGCGAGTTCGATAAAGTTTTTACTCACTTTTTCAACAACACTAAAATGACCGATATATCCTTCAAGCATCCAAGAAACAACGATGGCATTATTTCTTGTATTGTAACGCAAAAGGTCGTTCCATCGCGTATTTGTTTTTTCTTTTACATCAAGTTTGAATTTTTTGAAAGCATTTACAATATCTTTATTCGAAAGACCTTCTTCTGCTTTATACTTTGAAACATTGATGATCTCTTTATACGAGTGCTGTATATTAAAGTATTTTAAGATCATCTGAATAGTTGTTGGTCCACAAGCAGAATCATCACGTTGTTTTATGGGAGAGATTTTCATAATAATCCCATTATAGCACGAAGCAAAGCTTTGTGTACAGTTGTACAGTTAACCATATGAGGTGACAAATATGATAGATTGAGGTGACAGTAGTTAACTAAACAGCCATCTACTTAGAGGCTCCGCCACCAAGTAGATGGCTAGTTTGCCGTTTCTACTATCCTACCCCCTCGGCAATTCCACGAAAAATGTGCTACCTTTGCCTTCGCCAGCCGACTCCGCCCAGAGGCGACCGTTGTGCTTCTTGATGAACTCTTTGGCCACGTAGAGGCCAAGGCCGGAGCCTTC
>Ga0210057_1000822_pt1 | contig 49852 bp, 47 predicted proteins | sample CryGeyCG2114_010_2_FD_183968 | JGI IMG/M metagenome (GOLD analysis project Ga0210057, IMG submission 183968) | Groundwater microbial communities from aquifer - Crystal Geyser CG10_big_fil_rev_8/21/14_0.10 (SPAdes) (version 2) | ecosystem: Environmental > Aquatic > Deep subsurface > Groundwater ...
GGACACTACTGCGCCTCCTTCAGGCGGTTGCGATCCAAAATCGTATCGTCGGGATAGACGTAGTGGAGCTCTGCCCGAGTCTTGACCGCGATGACATGACCGCAAGTCTTGTCTTCCACATACTTATACACCTTCTCGGTTGGTCGCATGAGCGCACGTGAACTTAAAAGCCGATCCGACCCGAAGTAGATAAATCTACTTCGGGTCTTTTTTTTGAAACGACACACATCCAACGTAATTGAATATCTGTGTTTTTTATCGGATACCATATATCGTCGTAATCCATCCAAAGACGCATGAATATTATCCTTCCTATTTTTATTATTTTGCCACTGTGCGGATCGGCGAGTTCGATAAAGTTTTTACTCACTTTTTCAACAACACTAAAATGGCCGATATACCCTTCAAGCATCCAAGAAACAACGATAGCATTATTTCTTGTATTATAGCGCACAAGGTCGTTCCATCGCGTATTTGTTTTTTCTTTTACATTAAGATTGAATTTTTTGAAAGCGTTCACTATATCTTTATTTGAAAGACCCTCTTCTGCTTTATACTTTGAAACAGTGATGACTTCTTTGTACGAGTGCTTTATACCAAAGTATTTTAAGATCATCTGAATAGTCGTTGGTCCACAAGCAGAATCATCACGTTGTTTTGTGGGAGAGATTTTCATAATAATCTCACTATAGCACGAAACAAAGTTTTCTTAAAACCAACCAAAAAATCCGCCGCGCATTCCTCCAGCGCCCAGCGCGACGGATACAAAATCCCCGTCGTTTGAAAAAAGAGCCGAGGCAAAGCAAAACTATTTTCGCGGGAGAAAAAAGGATTTGCTTGGCCTCGTCCGCATTTCGCCTCGCCACAATGCCTGAATACTTGGAAGGCAGAACCCCAAAAAGAAAAATGTCCTTTCCATTTTAGAAAAAATCCACCCCCGCGAAAATCAGAAAAGTAAGGAGCATTTTTTCTTTTTGGGGTTGCCGAGTGAAGCGAGGCGGCGGCGGGGCTTTCGTGGAGCGTACAGATTAGTTTTGCTTCACCACGCACGCGGAGCGTGCGAAATCATTACCTCACTTTGTTTTGAAAATAGGTTCTAACTTGGTACAATAGAGACACAATTTCTTCATATGTTTGAGTGCCACCTTAGCTCAGCGGTAGAGCGACGCTTTTGTAAAGCGTGGGTCCTCGGTTCAAATCCGAGAGGTGGCTCCAGAATCCGAGTTTTGTACAAAAGACCGACTTTTTGATGGGACGCGCGAAGCGCGTCCCACCCTCTTGGTGTTTCTGTATCTTTTTCTACAAAACTGGAGTGTCTTTACAACTTCGCTCGAACTTACTTTATCAAAAATTCCTAATGAACGAAAGCCCCACGCGCTGGCGATTACGCCAGCAACCCCGAAAGAAAAAACACTCCTTGCATCTCTGCTTTGGCGGGGGTGAAATTTCTTTTTAAAAAAAGAAAGGGTGTTTTTCTTTCGGGGTTCTGCCCAAGAAGTTTCTGGGCAGTGCATGGGCTTCAATGCGGACAAGGCAAAACGAAAATCTGTTTTTCTGGGGGAAAGGATTTTTCGTTTTGCCTCGACTGATTTTCCGTCCGCAGGAGGGTTTGGGGAGGAATGCGGGCGGGATTTCGTTTTCGGAATTTTTCGGCGACGGGCTTGTGCATAAATATAAGTAATTGTGTTATAATGTTGACAAGATAGATTGTGGACAGTTTGAAAGTGGTATTGCGAATTTTGCGGGGGGGGGTAAACTATAAGGCAAAGTCGAGTTTACATGATTTTCAAAAATTATTAACCAATTAAAATATGCTTAAAACAATAACAAAGTCGGCGATGTTTTCTTCGTTAGTTCTTGGTTTGATGTCGGTAACAAATCAAGTCGCGCTCGCCGCGGCGAAATGTACCGTCAATGGTCAAGAAGTTGATTGTGCGGAGCTAGGTAACAAAATCAAAGGATTTTTGGCTTGGGGAATCGGTGGCTTTCTTCTAATTGCCGCGCTTGTAATTTGGGCGACAGTGTTTTGGATAATGATTGTTGGTGCGCTTATTTATTACTTCTTGGTTAAGCGAAAGTTTGCTAACTCTGCTAGCAGTTTTCGCGCACCAACCCCGATGAGATAATACGGCTGATCAATTTACAAATGTAACTACAACTGGATATGGTGGTAGGATAATCAACTCGATAAAAGGAGTAGTCATCGGACTTATTCTTTTTGTCGTTTCATTCGGCTTACTTTATTGGAACGAAGGACGAGTTGATTTATCCAATATTGCGAAAACTGCTACCGAGATAAGTTCTACTGCTGTTAGCACCGACTCGTCGCTAACAGGAAAACTTATCTCTACGACTGGTGTTGTAAACTCCGATCAAATTATCGGGGATAATCTATTTTTGAATCCTGATAAATTTATCGCGGCAGAGCGTGAAGTGGAAATGTACTCGTGGATAGAAAAATCAGAACAATTGATATAGGGTCAATATGGATTCTTGAGAAAGGATAAATATGAAAATTATGATAGTCGCAGTTCTTTCGGCTGTAATTTGCGTCGGTTGCGAAAAACAAGCGTCGCAAGAAAAACGGCCAGAAAAAAATCAACAAGTCATCAGTTTTTCTGAAGATGATAAGTTGGTAAAGTGGAAAGACGGTCAGCCATTGCTCAATCTTGTTGTCCTTAGTCGGTACTACGAATGCCACGAAACAGGCTCGTATCCCGAAAAAGATCAGACTCGCCGAACTCTTGCTCGTGCGTTTGAGCTAGCGATCAACAAGGGATATAAATTGAAGCCAGACTGCAAGCTCCACGTTGAATCACGCGCAACAGTCCCTGTGAAGATTGTCCTTGACGGAGTGTTGGTTACTCTTGAAAAGGCTGATTTCAAACCAACTGAATTGGAGATGGTTCAATTTGTTAGCCAAGCAGATGTCGCTTGGAATAATAAGGATATCCCGTCTTTCTTTCTTCATACGAAATAAAAAGTTATTCACCAGTAGACACGCGCGCAGGAGTTGCGCCGTGTCTTTTTTTATTGCGTATGCTATACTTTTGGTATGATTGCTCTTAAACCAAAGGTCTCATTAAAACTAATTTTATAAATTTATATGTCAAAATTTGAATCGTTTGCGCCCATAGTTGAAAATCCGGAAAGTGAAGCAGAAACCTCTCTCGAAAAGAGAAAAAGCGTCATAGAAAAATTAACAAATAAATTTCCCAAACTTAGGTCGCTCGTGCTGGCTTTTGTCACTACCACCGCGGCATTGTCCGCACCGGAATTGGCTCAGACAAATGAACCGGTGCAAGGAACAAAAATTGAGCAAAAAGCGTCTCGTTCCGAAGAAACCGCCGAGACGGCTCTTGAAAAAATTAGCGACCAAAAATTCAAAGATACAGTTCAAAAACTTAAAGATGAAATGGCTTTGATTGGCGTAAATGTTCCGACAAATTCTTTGTACAGCGAAGTCTTGGAAAGTATGAGTGTGAATAATGGAAACACTTTTAATGAAAATAGAATCGGTAGTTTGCCAGAATCAGCCGAAAACGTTTTTATTAACTCAGAGCATGTCAGCGGATATTCTTCTCAAGACAAACACAATGGCGATAATGGAACTGCTAATATGATGGACGGGATAAAGTCTGTGTTTTATGTTTCGCCGGTTGAGAAAGGTACGGTCACTGAAGGCAGGAAAATCGAGATTCACGGTTTTGGGCACACACAAAGCGAGGCATTACAAAATGCTCTTGAAGATGGTGTAAAATTTTTGGAAGTTGAAATTGCTTCTGACACAACACTCGATGATAAAATGGAAGATAGAGGCGACAAATCTTCCTTCGAAACCACTTTGACATCTACCATTAAGTCCGGCAGTAGGCATTTTGTAAAAGAATATAAAATTATTAATGATGAACAACCAAAAGGTGAAAAATATTCTGACGGAGGACACAGAGTATACGGTTCGGGATTTTATGGAGATAATCAAGAACATAGAGTGACCATAGAAATTACCGGTGGTCAATTTACACCTGAAAAATAACCAAAACAATAATATGAATACACAAATAAAATTTAAAGTTCGTACAATGATTGCTAATAGCCAAGCGGACGAAGCTAGGAAGAATGTTTTGGAGTCATACATCAATACTTTAACCGAAAGAGATTTGGTAAAGTTAGTCGCTGTTTTTGAAAAAGAGCCGAGAGCTGTTGCTCTTTATGCCGATTATGTTAAGACACTCAAGGAAGAATCACAGCCAGTTTCACCGGAAAAATTGGAGGAAATTCTAACTCCTTTGTTGAGCAAATTGTCTTAATTTGTTTTGGCAAAAAAATTTTCTCAAACCCGCCACCTGCCCGAATATCTTTACGGGCAGAACCCCAAAAAGAAAAATGTTCCTTGCTTTTCGGATTTGCGCACGACCGATTTTTTCTAAAATGGAAAGGACATTTTTCTTTGGGGTTGCCGAGTGAAGCGAGGCGGTGGTGGGGCTTTCGTTCATTAGGAATTTTTGATAAAATCGGTTCGAGCCAATGTTTCTGCTTTTGTTGATTACGAGATATTTCCTCCTCCAGCGACTTTTTCTCAGATAACAATTTTCCTTTTTCGGAGCGATATATTTCCTTGTCTATGTCTTGGTCTAAATAGCCGTCTAAAAGTCGCTGGAGTTTCGCTGTGATATCCGTAATTATTTTTTGATTTTTCTCAACAAAAGCAGAAACAGATTGGGCGGATTCCGTTTTGTCTTTTTCAAGTCTTTGGTTTAGATAATCCGCCCAATCTTGTGGCAAAGAAACTTTTTGCAGAAGTGATGAAATTTGCGCGTCTAAAGATTCTTGGCGAATACAGGGTTCAGGACATTGTTGAGTTTTCGATTTCTTGGTGCAGTGGTAGTAAGTATAGAAATGTTGCGTGCCATTGAGCTGGGTCTTCACCCTGTATTCGCCAGTGATTTGCATACCGCATGACGCGCACGAAAGGAGTCCGCAATATGCTTGGGGTTCATTTTTCTGTTTGTGTCGCGGACGGCTTCTCCTTTTCATCACTTCTTGCACTTGATCAAAAAGTTTCTTTGCCACTATTGGCTCGTACTTGCCTTCGTAAATCTCGCTATTGTATCGAAAGTGTCCGTAGTAAAAGGGATTGGAGAGGATAAAGGTCGCGCGGGAAATGTGGATTCTCTTTCCATTTTTTGCAACGAGGTGGTTGCGCTCAAAATATTCTCCGATACTTTGCAGTGTTTGGTCGCCTTTTGCGTAGAGCTCAAACGCGTGGCGAATAATCGGCGCGGTCTTTTTATCCATGATAACCGTTTTCGTTCGCGAGTCGTTGATATATCCTACTGGAGCAAGCGAGGGATATTCACCGCGCCTTACTTTCTGGCGCAACCCTCGTTTCGTATTTTCGGAAAGAGAATCCACATAATATTTGCTTTACCCGAACGCCATATTAAGCATAAATTTTCCCTGCGAAGTGCTATCACACCAAAAAGTTGGAAATTTCAAGCTCGCAAGTTTTTCAGTGTCGAGGAGATAGATAATGCGTCCACCATCAACACTATTTCTTGCGAGACGATCCGGATGCCAAGCGAGAATATTTCCGCCGAGTTTTTCAATATCGTCTAACATTTTATTAAACATCGGACGACCGGGAATTTTCGCAGATTGTTTTTCCACAATCTCGGCGGATATTTCAATATTCTCTCGCTTGGCATAGTCTCCCAATTCTTGGAGTTGTGCCTCAATACTCAAAACTTGCTTATCCTCGACATCAGTTGACTTGCGAGCATACAAAAAGAATTTTTTAGGAGAGACATTTTCCATATACGATATACGCATTATACCAAAAATTCTTTTTGTATGGCAAAGCAAATAGTTAGGAAAAATTGCATTGGATTTCGAACCTCCTCCTCCAAAACAAATTAGTGCGCGCAAGCGCGCCGAATTCGTCTGAATTAGCGGGGGGAAATCAGTGGGACGCGCTTCGCGCGTCCCATCAAAAAGTTGGTCTTTTGTCTGAAACTCGGATTCTGGAGTGTTTTTATGATACCGCTCGAACCGATTTTATCAAAAATTCCTGAAAATTGGAAGATTATCCGCTCGCTTCGCTCGCGGTATCCCCACCCTAGCGGCTCGCCGCCTGACGGTGGCCAAAGCCCGCAAAATTTCTTTTAATTTTTTAGAGGGCGCGCGCAAAAATCTTTTTCAATTAAGGAATGAAATTTTGCAGGCTTTGCCTCCTTGCTGACGCAAGGACGAGACGCTTCCCACCCCCACCGTGCCTTCGGCGCGGGAGCAGGCGGGCAAAAATTCATTTCCCCCACACCCCCTTTTCTTTTTGCCCGCCTGCTGGAACTTCGCGGCAGAACAGGAGTAGAATTTTATCTCATCATGCCATCCCTCCCAAAAAGAAAACTTTAGTCATCGGATCACCCTTGTATCTTTTCAACCCCTTTTTAAGATACACCCGCTTTTTGTTGAGAAGGTAATAATCCCAATCTATCTTTTACTTTTTCAAGCACATCGCATATCTTCCAGTCCACTTTCTCTAAATAATACGTCGGCTCCAATTCTGTAACATCCCGCATTCTTTTTTCATCATTGCTCGATAAGTTAGTAAGGATAATGACTGGTACATGCTTTCCCCACTCATTTAGAGCTCGAAGTTTGCGGAGCATCGTCATGCCATCCATTTTCGGCATCAGTATGTCAAGCAGAATGAGGTCGGGTTTTTCTTTTATGGCGATTGCGAGCCCCTCTTCTCCGTTGCCTACTACTATGACACCAATGCCTTCTTTCTTTAAGTTATCGCTTAATGATAAAGATAGCGCCTTGTCGTCTTCAACTACTTCAACGATGAGCGCCTTTTTTTGATAATGATTCATATGGTTGTTATTGTTTAATTTTTTCGACTCCTTTTTTAAGGTACACTTCCATTTTTTGAATGTTTTCCCGCAGTCGCTTCATCGCATATTCTTCATCGCCGGGAGTGGGGGTTTGATAGGCCTTAGACAATAGCTCAACATCTTCTCTGATAAGCTTAAAAATTTTGGTAATCTCGGACTCGGTAAATCCGACGCGAAGCGCCAACTTCTCCCGCCGTCTCCTGTAAAACCAGACTCCACCTCCAAACCCTGCAACAAGTATTAAAAGCAAAAACAAAGTGGTTTCACCCAGGCCGAGCTGAAAAAACCCAATCTGGATTATGGGTTTATTTTTTACCCGAATCTCCTGGGATGTAATCGCCAAACTCAAAGCGCCCCTTGCGTCTTGGCTCTTCGCGCTTACAACATATCGCCCATTCCGGAGTGGTTCGGCAAAAGTAAACTCCCAATTACCTTTCTCGTCCGCTATGGTAATCTCTTTGGCAACCATCTCACCAATATCGTTCCTCAACAACTGCTGGACTTGTAATATCACATGTACACTGGACAGTGCCGTACCCTTAACTACGAGCCCAGTTTCCTCTTCAGAAAAAAGCTCTCTGGTAATAAAAGTAATACTTGGCGAAGGTATGGGAAGAATTTCGAGGTTAATATCATCCGCCACGCTATTTCCGGCTTGATCAAACGCTGTAATAACTATTTTATGCGCGCCCGGTACTTGTAGGGGCAAAGTAAAATCTCCACTAAACTCACCGGCCTTGATTTTTAAAGTTTCTTCATCGTCAATTTTTATTTGATATTCCGCTATTCCAGAGAGAGCATCGGAGGTTTCGAATTGAATAATCGGCGTGGGGTTATCCGTTGCCTCCCCTTCGATCGCATATATCTCAAACCCAAGCGGTGGCGTCACGTCAATAGCAATTCGATAATGCGCGACCGGACCCCAGCCGATATTGTTCCTAAACCGCGCATGAATATAATGTACGCCCTCTTTCAAAATACCAAACTTTTTCCCTGTAAAAAGCTCTTTCTCTGCACTCACTGGTATAGTATTAGGACTCTGGTCTAAAGTAACAGAAACTCTTGTCACATCCTCCGGCACATCCCACAATGCTACTATTTCGCCGAGATGATTTTGCCATTTCGCTTGGTCAACATAAAGTGGGACAGAAATTTCCGGTTTTTGAGGCAATCTCGCCGAAAGCACTGCCGGTCTCTCAATTAGAACCGGTTGCTGCGCTTCAGGTGTAGCCGGCTCAGAAACCCGAGGTTGAATTACCCCGACACCAATGCCGAAACTACCACCCTTAGTTTTAGAAAGCACATTTGTTCCCTTACCGTCGGCTCCAGTAACTGCGGCATCAGCAATTGAGATATCCGCGATGCCGCCGCTAATCGCCTTAAATCTAATTTTAAAAATTTGTAGCGAACCACCAGAAATACCCTTGGCTGTCCCACCAATAAAATATACTGACCTGGAATCGATGGAGAGCTCCGGCTCCTCCACCCAAAAATTGAACACCGACCCGCCTTTATTTATACTAATGAATTCCAAAACACTTGACGGCCATTTTATTCTGGCTTCAGCCGCGTTAATACTCTCTCCCTCCGAATCTATTTTCAGGTCAATATCAAACTCGGCTCCACGTTCGTAATTTTCCTGTTCGGGCAATATATAAATACTTGCCGCCAGCACGCCTTTGGCGGATATCAAAAATAACAAGGAAAGAAATACTAAAATTGCGCGTTGCCCTATCTTCATATTCAAATTTTTATTGACTGTAGGAAAATACTAAAATCAAACACATTTATTTCCCCGTCATTGTTAAGATCGTTCTTGATTCGTAACGACATGTCTTCACTCCCCCAACGAAAAATAAAGATGCTCCAATCGCGTATATCAACCACGCCATCACCATTTAGATCTGTTTCCGGAATGATAAGCTGTAGTATTTTGAAAATACGCGTAGGTGAAAAACTACTTACAGTCCCCCCGTCGGGTGAAATTTGTCGTACTCTCACAGTATGTTCGCCATAAGACAAATACGTGATATCTATATCAGAACTCCAATATCCGGAAGAGTCGGCTTTGACATCTTCACGTCTTGACCCATCTAATAATAATTCTATCATATAATTAGGGTCGGCGTAACCATGAACCTTGAGGACATCGTTTTTTGAAAGCGCTGATTTATTAAAGCTCACCGTCGGAGAAACTAAAATGTTTTTTGCTTCAAATAGATCGCCTTGCAACGGCGCGTTAAATGCCACGATACCGGTACTTTGTCCATCTTTGTCTTTCGCGCGAAGCGCGAAAAAATAATCATCCCCAATCAAGCCTGTGTAAGAAAAAGTAAACGAGCCATGTGCGTCTATATTAAAATTCTCCTCAGGCGATTGGACGTATATTTCTCCTAACATGCTCCTTCGCAAAATTTCAATCTTGCTTTCAGGATACGCTTGGCCTGAAAAAACTGCTCGGCGAGGAGTCCCCCCCCCGCCACTTTCTCCGACGTCTCCACCTTCTCCACTCTCTTCACCACCGCTTCCTGCGACCGTGGTAGCCAAACCAGGTACATTGGAAATATCAGAGATGTTCGGAACCTCATCAGAGGTTTTGAGAGCAAAATAATACGTTGTCTCGGCTGAAAGCCCGCTTACCACCTTTGATTCGCTTGTCCCCGCAACCGAAGGTGTTGGCTCTCCGGTTACGGTCGTGGCCGAATCAAAATTCCCAAAAGTAATCGCGGATGTTGAATATCTCAAATCATAACTGGTGGCTGTGCCGGTAGAACCGTCATCGCCTGGCGCAGTCCAGGAAACCGTTATAGCGCTATCTGAAGGACTGGACAGAGCCAGATCAGAAACTACGGCCGGCGCGGTCGTGTCAGACGACGTGTATGTTACGCTCAAAACCGGTCGGTTGTCCGAAGTGATGTTTTCTTTTGTTCCAAAATCCACCCGTTTGTTGGTACCGCTCGTGTTGGAAGACCAAATGACACGCCAGCCGTAATTGGTGGCGTTGCCGGAAACAAAATCTGCCACATCGCTCGTCACATTCCAATTGTATGACCCGGTGGCGGTCACGGTGACTGTTTCAGTGGTCGTACTGACAAAATGCGTTCCAGCAGTACTGCCGGGAGTGTTCCATGTAACCGTGCCTTCGGCCCAATCAACCAAAATCCGATGACTACCATAACTCTTACCAACCGTATCGTTACCCACTGATGTCGCGGCCAGCGTCAGAGTCGCTGAAGTGATAGTAGAGCCGATAGGGATGGAACTTATATCAAACCGCACAACGCCATCTCTTGTATTAACCAAATTCATTACTACATCCGAACCAAAATTTGCGTTAGGTGAACCGCTTTTTATATGCGCATCATTTGAAGAAACAAAAATTTCCGTATCCGCAAAGGCAAAAGACGGCGACAAAAACGCCAAGAATAAAATTATAAAAAAATATCTCTGCATTATACTTTATATCGTCTCTTAATAGGGGCGACTTTTGGATATTTTCTGCCCGCTTAGATACTCTTTTACTTTCTCAACCACCTCTTCAATCGGATGCTGGGACTTTACAAAATAATCATCCGCGCCCATCTCTAGCGCTTTTTTAATCTCCACATCCCCGCCGAAATTTGAGAGTACAATTATCGGGATTAATTTCCATTCCGGATTTTTCTTTACTTCTTCTAGCACAGAGAACCCGTCGCGCTTTGGCATCAAGAGGTCAAGCAAAATAAGATTGGGGCGATTTGTTTGGATTGATTTCATCACCTCATCACCATCTTTTGCCGTGTCAACCGTACAATGCTCCGCTTCCAGGTTATCCTTCACGGCTCGCAACAAGAACTCCTCATCTTCAACGATCAACACTCTGTTCATACGCTAATTTTTGGATTAATAGAATTGTTTATAATTTCGACCTTTTTTGGAACTTGCAGGTAAAAAGTTGTTCCCTTATTGATTTCGGACTCAAACCAAATTTTCGCCCCTATCTTTTGGGCAAGCAGAGAAACAGTATACAAGCCGAGACCCGTCCCATCGGGTTTAAATGCCTTTGCGTTTGATGAGCGGTAAAATTTTTCAAAAATTCTTCCTTGTTCTTCTTTGGGTATCCCGATACCGCTGTCATGCACAAAAAATACCGCAGCCGCAGGTTCTTCTTTAGCGTCCAAAAACACCTCCTGGCCGCGCTCGGAATAATTGATCGCGTTTGAAATAAATGTCTCAAGAATTGAACGCAACATCACGACGTCTGTCTCCACAACAACTACTGTGTGATTTTCTAAAACATTGTGAAGTTCAACGCCCCTGTTTTTAGCGGCAGAAGCCGTCATAAGAGAAACTTCTTTATAGAGGCTTTGAATGGAAATTGTTTCCTTTTTAACCAAAGCTTCGCCGCTTTCAAAACGAAGCACGTTGAGCATATCAAATACAAGTTTTATCATCCGTTCATTTATTTGATAGATTTGATCAAGATATTCTTTTTGTTTTTTGGTCGTTTCTCCCAAAACACCCCTCTGCATTGTCTCAATAAGCCATTTGGTGCCCGAGAGCGGAGTGCGTAGCTGGTGCGAAGCTAAGGAAAGAAAGTCCATGCGCAATTTTTCCACTTCTTTTTCTTTTGAAATATCCCGAAATACCGCAATGACGCCGATAAGTTCCCCTTTGATAGAAATTTTTGAGGCGGTAATAGATACCGGAAAAGCGGAACCATCCTTTTTAGTATAAAAATAGTTGTCAGTAGTAGTAGTAGTAGTAGTAGTAGTAGTAGTAGTAGTTAAAACTCTCTGTATAAGAGATTCGTCCAGCGGAATTTTTTGGCCATGATTATCTTTTAATGCCACAACATCAAACCAGTCCCTGCCTAAAACCTCTCTCGCTTTCCAACCAAGCATTCGCTCCCCCGAAACATTCAAAAACATAACCCGCCGATTAAGGTCGGCGATCACCAGTCCGTCCCCGATGTTGGCAAGAATTGCTTCGTCTCTTGCATTGATGAGAGCAAGCGCGTCTTTCTCGACTTGAAGGTCTTCAAGAACATTTGCAGCGGCCGCCTTTGCATCGTTCAAATCTTTATCTTTTTGCTTTTCATTAGTGACATCTTGAAATATGGCCACAAAAAATCCTTTTTGGGGTCTAAAAACCGAAACTAAACACCATCTTGCCAATGGCGCAACATATGTTTCAAACCTTTCTTGTTTTCCACCCAAAGAAACCCGGCCGTAAATTTCAAATAATTCCGGATTAGATGTTTTAATGCCCGGTATAAGCTCTGTGACTTTCTTTCTTTCGGCGTTTTTCAGTCCCGTCAGCTTTTCAAAGTTTTTGTTGACTCGCAGATAAATCCAATCAACGGGATGGCTTTGCTCATCAAAAATCATCTGGCAGTAAGCCAATCCATCAAGCATGGCGTCAAAAATCAACTTATAGAAATCTACGGAATCTTTGCCGGCGAATTTTTGGGTCTCATTTTTTGTGGCCATTTTCATGATTGCCGTTCTTCTTGCCATTATGACCGTTGCCGTTTAGGACCGGCTTTCTTAATTTCTCAATTTCTTTTTTCAATTCCACCATTTTTAATTCCCTCCCCATCATGCTTTTGTTAAGTATCTCCAATTCTTTAACTCGCTCCGCAAGCTCTTTTGTCCGTTCGGCTACTTTAACCTCAAGTCCCTTGGTATACTCGGTCAATTTTACCTCAAGATTCTTTTTGTCTGTAATATCTTCAATTGCAAGTATTATCAACTGTACTGAGTCAATCTGTCTGGCATTGAGCAGCATTGTTTTTTGCCCGATTGTTTCAAAAACATGCGTAACTTCATAATTTTTAATAACTTTACCCCCCGTAGTAGTAGTAGTAGGCAAAACTTCTTCTAATAATTTCCTAAGTTCAGGAATATTCCACTGGCCATTTCCTAAATCATAAAGAAATGCATTCATTGTTTTTTCTTGTAAAACTTGGAAGGTTTCGTAGAAAACCGGGTTCGCCTCTAGCACCCGAAAGTTGGCATCAAGAATCAAGAATGATTCTCTGGCAACATCTACCAGTGTTTTTATGTAGTGCAAAGCCTGCTCCCTTGAGTTCTTTAATTTATTGTTTTCCATGTTTTTTTGCTTTCATGTTTATTGATTGGTTAATAATTTATACGCATCGACCTTTGGTGTGACAATACACAAAACTCCGCTACAGAAACCTGCAACGGTAATAAATAAATTGGGCTAAAAAATTCCTCGCGCTTACGAGAGAGAGAGAGAGAGAGACGAAGCTCCGGCCGCGCAAAAAACGCCTTTCGCGGCTGGATAGCTCCAATTTTGACGGCTGTGAATTTCCATAGATTAATTATAGAACATATTTTATACGCTAACAACTTGTGTTGATAAAATTCTACTCCTGTTCTGCCGCGAAGTTCCAGCAGGCGGGCAAAAAGAAAAGGGGGTGTGGGGGAAATGAATTTTTGCCCGCCTGCTCCCGCGCCGAAGGCACGGTGGGGGTGGGAAGCGTCTCGTCCTTGCGTCAGCAAGGAGGCAAAGCCTGCAAAATTTCATTCCTTAATTGAAAAAGATTTTTGCGCGCGCCCTCTAAAAAATTAAAAGAAATTTTGCGGGCTTTGGCCACCGTCAGGCGGCGAGCCGTTAGGGTGGGGATACCGCGAGCGAAGCGAGCGGATAATCTTCCAATTTTCAGGAATTTTTGATAAAATCGGTTCGAGCGAAATCGTAAAGATACTCCGAGTGCCGTTGTAGCTCAGCGGTAGAGCAACTGCCTTGTAGGTGGTAGGTCGCGAGTTTGAATCTCGCTCCTGACTTACACATAAGCGTTGCATAAACAGTAGATTCTCAGTTACCCCCCTGCCGGCAGGCAGGGAATCGGGAGGTGCTCACTAATATTTTAGTAGAGCTTATTATTAGTATGGATAAGCTGTGTCAATTATGTTATAATAATTTTGTGTTGAAGAAGGATGTTCTAACCGATTTTTATGTTATTAAGAAGATGTCGATGCAAGAGATCGCTGATTGTCTTGGTTGTTCTTTGCATAAAGTTTTTTATTGGATAGATAAACATGATATAAAAACTAGATCACGCAGTGAGGCTACCTATTTGAAACGCAACCCACGGGGAGACCCCTTTTCTGTCCAGAGGCCGAAGACGAATAGAGACTTTGAATTGGTTGGAATGGGATTGGGGCTTTTCTAGGGGAAGGTACAAAATCCAATAAAGTTGCTATTCGATTAGGGAATACTGATCCTGAGCTTATTAAAATGTTTATCAAGTTTCTTGTTAAACATTACGCTGTTCAGGAGGGCAATCTGAAATTCGGTTTGCAGGTTTTTAGTGATATGAAGTCTCAGGAATCCTTGCTTTTTTGGATCAAGCATCTTAATGTTGATCGAAATCAATTCCAAAAAGTTGTTATTACTCCCGCTAGAGGTATTGGAACATATAAGCATGAGGTGAAACATGGTGTTTTGACAGTTCACTACAACAACAAAAAACTAAGGCAAATACTTGGTGAGGAATTGATGAGATTTGGTTTTAGTGATGTGCCAGCGTAGTTCAGTGGCAGAACGCCTTCATGGTAAGAAGGAGGTCGGGAGTTCGATTCTCCCCGCTGGCTCAAGTTTGATTTTTTATAAAAAATAGGATATCATTTCTCGGCTATGGCAGAATCAAAATTTTCCAAAAACTTAATACGACTTCGTTGTTCAGAATGTAATCTTACGAATTATTATACGCGTAAGAATAAAAAGCTTGTTCAGCGCAAGATTGAGCTTCAGAAGCATTGTCCGAAGTGCCGCAAGCACACTACTCACAAGGAGGTGAAAAAGTAATACTTCTTGTTTAAAAATAACCAACATTGCTGTTGGTTATTTTTTATTCACACCAAGCTCATCTAGTGATTGAGTTCATGGTATAATGTAACCATGTTTCATGGTTCATGAGAATTAAATCTAAGGAAAGATTTAAAGCGTATCGTTTACGAAAAAATGGCTTTTCATTAAAAGAAATAGCTGAGGAATTAAATGTTGCCAAAAGTAGTGTTTCTTATTGGGTGCGTGATGTTTCTTTGTCGGCTCATGCTAAGAAGAGATTGCTTAGTAAAATTAACCTGGGTCAGTATGTTGCTGCTGAAAATAAAAAAGCTAGGACTAAGGCGATAGAAAAATTATATTATGAGAACTCTGTGGCAGAGATTAACAATATCCACATTGGTAAAAGTTATGCGAAGCTGTTATTGGCTCTTATGTACTGGTGTGAAGGAATCAAAAATGTGAAACATGGCATTGGTTTTATTAATTCAGATCCCCACTTGATTCAATCTTTTTTGAGGCTTTTAAGGTCTTCTTTGTGTTATTGATGAACGTAGACTAAAGCCGAGACTTCATTTGCATTCGTATCACAATGTCGATTGAGAGGTTGCTTTTTGGGCGAAAATCACTAAGATTAAGGACGTTCAGTTTTTGAAATCATATATCAAGCTCAATATGGGGAAGCGTATACAAGAGAATTATCGTGGATGTCTTTCTTTGCGGTATTATGATACCGATATGGCAAGACAATTAATAGCTTTTGGAAAAGCATATTTAAAAAAGGGGGTATAGGCTCAATTGGCAAACCGCCTGGCTCCAGACCAGGATTTCTGGGTTCGAATCCTAGTACCCCCGCCAGGTAAGATTTTGAAAATACACTCTAATATTTGAGCTATAGCGTGCTTTCGTATATGCTCTAGCACAGTACATTTCTTTGGACTTGTAAGGAGGGATTGTTATGTCAGAACGCAAGGTTTCGATCCATTGTCGCTTGATTGTTTTTGAAGTTGTTGTTCCTGAGGACTTAGTGTGGCCGTTTGCTCAATCGTTTAGTGACTATTTTCCACTCATTGACAGTATTTCTGGCGCAAGCAAAATCCGTCCGATTGATAGTTATTTCAATCACCCGAACGGTTGGCATGTTCGCGTTACGGTTCCTGATTTGGACTCATACCGTTTTAGCAAGTTTCTTGATAGTTTTTGTACTAGTCACGGACTTATTTTTCAGCAAGCTTGTTCTTCGTCTGGAGCTTGGTAGTTTGCAAAGCGCACAAGCCACACGGCAACGGCGCTTTTTTGTTGTACGTAGCCCTTGTGGATATCTTTTTTGCACTATGGTATTATTTAGCCATGAAAAAATTACAAGGTTACTGCATGAAGTGCAGAGATAAAGCTGGTCGGGAAATTGAAGACATGAAAATTGTCGAGATGAAGCCTGGGAGATTTGCCGCAAAGGGTAAGTGTGCAGAATGTGGTACGGGGATGTACAAGATCCTTAAGAAAGAAGATGCGGATGAGATGAAAGAGGATGCAGATGAGATGAAAGAGGATGTGGATGAGATGAAAAGGGCAGCTTAGTTGCCTTTCTGTAATATTGGATCACATTTTCTTGCTTGCGTTTGCAATCGTTCTTTTTTCTTATAAACTGATAAGAACGTCGTTTTAATAATCAATTTTTTTATGGAACATACTACTCCATCTTCGAAGCGAAATGATTCGGGGAGTCACTGGGCTTTACCCATTTCGATTTTTTTATCAGCTCTTATTATTGGTGGTGCGCTTGTGTATAATGCCAATCTTTCACCTGGCGCATCAGCTCAACTTGCTGGAGGAGATATCGCCCCAGTTCGCAATGCTGCTGATAGTCAAGCTATAGCGTCGGGATCTCTCCGCGAGGTTTCTTTGCAACGCGATCATATTCTTGGTAATCCCAATGCTCCTGTTAAGGTTATTGAGTATTCTGACTTGGAATGTCCCTATTGCGCGACACTACATCCAACGCTTGAGGAAATTGTTCGTACCTATGGCAATGATGTTGCTTGGGTATATCGGCATTTTCCACTAAGCATTCATCCTGGCGCACAACCCAAAGCAGAGGCATCTGAATGTGTAGCGGAACTTGGAGGTAATCAGGCATTTTGGGATTTTATCAGTGAACTTTTTGTAAATCAGCGCACCAATGAGTCGCTTGATGTTATTGCTACTCGTGTTGGCGTTGATAAGAAAGCGTTTAATGAGTGCGTTACGAGCGGGCGCCATGCCAACCTCGTTCAAGAAGACTATGACAATGCTGTTGCAACCGGAGGACGAGGAACACCTCATAGCATTATTGTGGATGCCAAAGGCAATCAGCGTCCTGTGAGCGGTGCTCTTCCCTTTGATCATTTCAAAACATTGATTGATCAACTGCTTGACGCATAGAGTTGTATGAAAAAAATTCTTCTTGTCGATGACGAAAAGAGTTTTATTGATATTATTCAGATTCTTCTTCAAAAGAATGGTTATGATATTATTGTTGCTTGTGACGGAGAAGAGGCACTGGTAAAGGTTCGTAGCGAACATCCTGATCTTGTTTTACTTGACCTTATTATGCCAAAAATGGATGGTTTTACCTTTGCAAAAACACTCCGTGCCGCAAATGATATTCCTTGGATTCCCGTTATTGTTTTTACTACCCAGGCAACTGAAGTAGAAAAGCAGAAGGCCGAGAAAATTGGTGTTCAGGGTTATCTTATGAAATCTGATATCAATGCTCATGCACTCAGAGACAAGATCGAAGAGTTTATTGGAAGGGGATAATATTAGCTTATCCACAGGAGTTTTCGTGGTTTTTATGAAGAATGTGTTACTTTAACAATTAAATGATTGTTATAGTGCATACATGCTTCAATTAAAGGAAATTACTCACATCCGCCGCCATCTTCAGGAATCTTCTTATGCTGATATTGCTTTATTTTTTAACGCACTTGGCGACAGTACTCGTATTCGTGTTTTTCAGCTTCTCATGAAGCAAAAAAACTTGTGCGTTACTGATATTGCTCGTGTGCTTGATATATCTCTACCGGTTGCTTCGCATCATTTGCGTCTTCTAGAAATGCTTGGTTTTTCTAAAAAAATTAGAAAAGGAAAAATGCAATGCTATGAGGTTTTGAGCAATCCCACTATCATTGCTCTTTTTGATCGTTTTTTAAAAGAATATTCAGAAAGCGTTACATGATGGTCGAATTATCAATTATTATTTTTTGATTATGTTACTAGAATTTTATGGTGAGACGTGTCCACATTGTATCAAGATGAAGCCTCTCGTTGAACAGCTCAATAAAGAAGAGAGTGTTGAAGTTCAACAATTTGAAGTGTGGAATAGCGAGGAGAATGCCGAGAAGATGAAAGAGTATGACAAAGGCCTTTGTGGTGGCGTTCCGTTTTTTATCAACACTGAAACCGGCAAACATATTTGCGGTTCGGTGTCGTATGATGAACTCAAGAAGTGGGCTGGTATTTCTTCGTAAATTTGTATGGCGAACAAGGTTTTTTTTGTAATTGGCATTGCGGTTTTATTGGTACTCTTAGTTGTTCTCGGACAACGTTTCTTGGCGCCTCGTTTTGATTTACCTCGTGATGGTGACTCAGAAAAAGCAACCGTTCTACTCCATGATGGTGAGATTGTCGATCTCGTTCAAGTTGTTGATGATATTAATCCTGTGAAAGGAGAATTTACTACTAAAGAAATAGAAATTACTGACGGTGTAAAACACAGCGTTTCTTTGGACGACGTGTTGGATGGAGGGCCTCCTCGTGATGGTATTCCTTCGATTGATGATCCGAAGTTTATTTCGATTTCTGAAGCTGATGATGTTATTAGTAATGATCTTCCGGGGGTAGCCGTTTCTCTTGATGGTATTGATCGGTTTTATCCTTTTGATATTCTTGTTTGGCATGAGATTGTAAACGACATGTTCAATGGCAAGCGCGTGTTGGTGACCTACTGTCCGCTTTGTTTGTCGGGAATTGTTTTTGATCCGGTTGTACAAGGCGAGCGTGTTGAGTTTGGAACATCGGGGAAGTTGTGGAATTCAAATTTGGTTATGTATGACAGAAAAACTGAAAGTTTGTGGTCACAGGTTCTTGGTGAAGCGATCGTGGGAGATCTCACCGGAACACAGCTGATTGTTCTTCCATCGGATCAAGTTTTGTATGGTAAGTGGAAAGCGGTTCATCCGAAAGGCGAGGTTTTGTCGCGTGAAACGGGAATTTTTAAACGATATGGAATTGATCCTTATGGTGATTATTATACTAATAACAATCAATTCATTTTTTCTACCGATCACACCGATTCACGTCTAGAAAGTAAAGATTTTGTTTTGGGAATTGTTGTGAATGGAAAGGCAAAGGCATATTATCCGCCTTCGATTAAGATGGCGGGTGAAATAGAAGATGTGTTTGAGGGTATTGCTATCATTGCTCGATATGAGTCTAATATTGATGCTGTTCGTCTGTTTGAAAAACGTGATGATGGAACGCTTCGGCGCATTAACCCTTTTGGAAACTTTTGGTTTAGCTGGGTTGCGGCGCATCCCGAAACAGCACTCTATAAATAAATTTTTGTGAAAAAGATTTATTGGACTATCGGAATTGTTTTTATTGTTCTTGGTGCAGTTGCGTTTTATTTTCCGCAGCAGAGCGTTCAGGAGTCCAATGATGAAGTGGTCAATGATGAACTTTTTGATCTTGTTTTTGCAGACTATGAGGGGAATAAGGTTACGCTTCGGGATTTTAAGGGGACGCCTCTCGTTGTGAATGTATGGGCAAAATGGTGTCCGTTTTGTAGGAAAGAATTACCCGATTTTGTGACAATTCAAAAAGAATTTGGAGAAGACGTTTTGTTTATCGCTATTGATCGCAATGAATCGCTTGGTGTTGCAAAGGATTATACTGACGAATTGGGGATTACTCATGACTTGGTTTTTTTACTTGATCAGACCGATCGATTTTATTCATCAATCGGCGGTTTTTCAATGCCTGAGACTATTTTTGTTGATTCCTCTGGCGTTATTCAATTTCACAAGCGTGGTGTTATGGATTTAGCAGAAATTCGTCGAAGAACTCAAGAGTTATTATCTCTATGATTGAATTTGATTTGGCGTTAGTTGTTGGTTCGTTTATTGCAGGACTTCTTACTTTTTTAGCACCCTGTACACTACCTCTTGTTCCGGGATATTTAGGATTTATTAGCGGTGTTTCGAGTGATGAGCTCAAAGATTCAACACGTGTGCGTGAAGCACGGCGAAAAATTTTTAAAAATGCTGTTTTATATGTTTTGGGGTTTAGCGTTGTTTTTATTATTCTTGGCATTCTTTTTGGTCTTTTTGGTAGTGTGTTGGGAGGGTATCAATTGTGGCTTAGTCGGATTGGCGGAGTTTTTGTTATCACCTTTGGACTTTTTATGATGGGCGTTCTAAGGTTCCGTTTTCTCGGTTTTTTTCAAGCCGAACATCAACCAAGATTTATTGAAAAACTCAAGCCCGGAAATCCCCTTAGTTCATTTCTTTTCGGAACTGCGTTTGCGTTTGGGTGGACTCCATGTGTTGGACCAGTTCTTGCAACTGTTCTCATTTTTACCACCTCGACATCGACCATTTTACAAGGGGGATTCTTATTAGCGGTTTTTTCACTTGGACTTTCTATTCCGTTTCTTCTGATTGCTCTTGCCGTTGGTTCAGCAACGAAGTTTCTGAATCGCATAAATGCATATCTCAAGGTTTTTTCTTTTGTTGGAGGCATATTTATTGTTTTCCTGGGCATTTTGCTTCTTACAAATCGGTTAGGATTCTGGACCTCTTATTTTTTTGAGCTTTTTGATTTTATTAATTACGGTCGCATACTCAATTTTTTGTAATTTTTACTTAAGGAGATATTTCAGAGAGCGATATTCTTTCACTTCTTAATGCGTGATATACTTGCTGTATGAATTTTATTTTACTTGGTGATACTCTTGAGATGATTGGCGCTGTTCTTATTGGTTATACCGCTCTTCGTGTACATCACCGCGTACTGAATGAGCATAAAATCGATGATCGTGTGGTTCGTGCTATGAAGAAAGAGCAGCGTTTTGGTATTTTGGGCATTGTGCTTGTTGTTGTTGGTTTTTTCATTAGGAATTTTTTGGGATTGTAGGCAACTTAGTCCTTCGTTTTTTATAAGCCGCTCCTTGCGGTTTTTTTACTTTTTATCCCCAAGGTAAAGTTTGTAAGCGGTGCTAGAATAATAGAAGGCAAATCCTTCGAACTCGAGGAGGGTTTGTCTTGTTTGGGTATTCTCGTACATCTGTTTTTTGCATGAGCATTTCTCGTCTTTTAAAAAAAACCTTCACACTATTTTTGGTTACGATTCTCGTTCCATTTGTTACTTTTCCGTATCCGCAATTCTTTTTTCCCGTTGCGCATGCTGTGGGCGGTGTTCCTCGTATTCTTAGTTATCAGGGACGTCTTACTGACAGCGCCGGAGATCTTCTTGGAGGTTCTAGTGGTACGACTTATTACTTTAAATTTGATATTTGGGATAATGCTACGGTTGGATCAGGAACTCGTTTATGGCCCTCTTCGGCTCCTACTTCAGTTTCCACAACGGTTACGAGCGGTGTTTTTAATGTCAATATTGGTGATATTGCAAATGGTTATCCTGAAGTTCTTGACTTAAATTTTAATACCAATCAAGACATCTTCCTTCAAGTTCAGGCTTCTTCAGACAACTCAACATTTGAAACATTGTCTCCTCGGCAGCGTATTTCTGCATCTGCATTTAGCGAGCTCGCTGGTGCCGTTAGCGGTACTACTACACCCTCTTCCTTTGGAACTACGACGCCCATAGGCTTGTCTCAAGTTACTATTGAGGCGACATCAACAACTGCAATTCCGCTTTCTATTCGTGGGGCAGCGAATCAGACTGCTGGATTATTACAAATTCAAAATTCTGCTGCTGCAAATTTACTTTTTATTAGTGCCACTGGTGGACTTTTTGCTTCTTCTACTCTTCAAGTCACTGATACGGCTGTTTTCTATGGCTCTATTGGTGTTGCCACTACAACTCCTTCGAAGGCGCTTTCTGTCCAGGGTGATGGTTTGTTTTCTGGGAATCTTTCTGTTGCAAATTTTATTGCCACTGGAACGACGCAATTTAATTCGATTCCGTACACATGGCCATCTGCTGATGGTTCTTCGGGTTATGTATTATCAACCAATGGTTTAGGAGCTCTCTCTTGGAAGCTTGATGCCACTGATTCAGGTGGTGGTTCTGGTTTTTGGGCAACTACTACTGACTCATTAGCTGTTTACCCCGTTGATACTGCCGATGTTATTCTTATCGGTACGAATGCGACTACCTCAACCGGTTACATTTTTGAAGTTTCGGGGAATTCATTCTTTAGTGGCGATCTTGGTATTGGAACCACCACTCCCGGGAGAAATTTAGCAGTTCAAGGGAATGCTTTGTTTTCGGGCAATTTGGATGTTGCTCATGTGAATGCTACAGGTACCTTGCGCGTTAATGGTGTTTCAACTTTGGCTGGCGGTCTCACCTCTACCGCCTCCTCGACACTCCTCAATGTGACTGCCTTTACGGGAACTGATGCAACAACAACAACCCTTTCGGTTACGACCGCCTCCACCTCACAACTCCAGGTTTCTCACGGCTTTGGCGTGGGGGTCTCCACCACCACCTTTGGCTCTGCCGCCTTTGCAAATGTCCTTGACGTGCAGGGGACGAGCGCTTCTTCCACCTTTGCCAATGGCATTGATCTCTCGGGTGGCTGCTTTGCTCAGAACGGGACGTGTCTTGCAACCGGCGTCTCTTCCGTTACTGCCTCTGACGGCTCACTCACTATCTCACCCACAACCGGTGCCGTTCTTGCCGCCCTCAACACGGGAAATGCCAACACGTGGACGGCTCAGCAAACAGTGAATGCCGCACTCCTCGTGAACAACAGCACCTCTACCATTACCAATCTCACTCTCGTGAATGCCACCTCGACGAATGCCACGACCACCGCCTTCTATGTCTCTGGTCCTGCCATTTTGAATGGCGCCTCTACCACCATCTCTGGCACCTTGTCTGCGCAAGCAGTGAACGCCACCGCCATTACCGGCACTGGCCTCTTCTCGACGGGCGGCTCCTTTGCAACCGGCACGGGAGAGTTCGGCGGCCTCCTTACCCTCCGCTCGGGTCTCACCTCTACCGCCTCCTCGACACTCCTCAATGTGACTGCCTTTACGGGAACTGATGCAACAACAACAACCCTTTCGGTTACGACCGCCTCCACCTCACAACTCCAGGTTTCTCACGGCTTTGGCGTGGGGGTCTCCACCACCACCTTTGGCTCTGCCGCCTTTGCAAATGTCCTTGACGTGCAGGGGACGAGCGCTTCTTCCACCTTTGCCAATGGCATTGATCTCTCGGGTGGCTGCTTTGCTCAGAACGGGACGTGTCTTGCAACCGGCGTCTCTTCCGTTACTGCCTCTGACGGCTCACTCACTATCTCACCCACAACCGGTGCCGTTCTTGCCGCCCTCAACACGGGAAATGCCAACACGTGGACGGCTCAGCAAACAGTGAATGCCGCACTCCTCGTGAACAACAGCACCTCTACCATTACCAATCTCACTCTCGTGAATGCCACCTCGACGAATGCCACGACCACCGCCTTCTATGTCTCTGGTCCTTTCTTGGTTAACTCTTCCACTGCTTCTAGCACGATTACTGGTACGACGACGCTTGGTGCCGCTATTGTGCAAAATGGTTTTCGTCTTTCCAATTATGCAAATTGTAATTTAGATACTGATGCCGATGGCTATATCCAATGTGGTACTGATGCGACGAGTGCGGGTTCTCAAACTCCTTGGACGTCTGATATTAATGCTAGCGGTTTTGACCTTTCTAATGTTTCTATTATCACTGCCACTGGATCAATTTCTGTCGCGACTGCTACCCCTGCATTTTCTTCCGCTTTTGCCGTTCATGGCGATGCGTTTTTCTCGGGCGCACTGCTTAACGTTTCAAATATCACTGCTACCGGAACCCTTACTGTTCAAGGTACTACCGCAAGTTCAACATTTATGGGTGCAGTTGAACTTCAACGTATTGGTGTTACGGCAGCTACGAGCACATTTGCTCTTGCTCCTGCTTATGCGGAAACTGGTATTAAAATTGGAACTCTTAATGCGGTTACTGCTGGTGGCAGCGCTGGGACAACCACGATAGCTTCTGGTTCTGGTGCTGCTGGTCTAACTAATGCCGTTGGAGGTGATGCTGGAGGATTCTTATTTGCTGGTGCTGTTGGTGGTAATGGTGGTATGGGTGAAACTACTGGTCATGCTGGTGATGGTGGTCATGGAAGTTTCGTACTTTTCCAAACTGGTTTTGGTGGTACTGGTGGAGATGAAGTCTCTTTTAACGATGGCGATGGAGGCAGGGGTGGTGATTTTAGTCTTGTTCTGGGTAATGGAGGTGATGGAGGTAGTGGTGGTGGTGGAAATGATAGTGGTGGTCAGGCCGGTCTTTTCAATATTTATTTAGGTTCAGGAGGGTCAGGAACTGTTAGTGATGGTGTTGATTCTCAAGTAGCCATTCGTACGTCTAGCGGTCATGATGGGGCGATGCTTGCTTTCAAAAATTCTAGTGCACAAAATATGATGAGTTTCCGTCATTCCGCAACGTTTGATGCAGACCCTCGATCTGTTGTTATTGACTATAATACCAATGCTACAAATACCATTAATAACAGCGTCAATTCTTGGTCTGTTGCCGTAACAGATACGGGTACGCCGATTCTCTCGATTAATGGTGCTAATAGTCGGATCGGTATTGGGACAACCAGCCCCGGGGCAACACTCGGTGTTCAGGGAAATCTTTTGGTGAGCGGAGGTATTAGCGGAGCTGGTCTTACGAGTTGTTCCGCGACGAGTAGTAAATTATTGTGGAATGCTTCAACGAGTACGTTTAATTGCGGAACTGATGCGGCGGGCGCCGCGATGACTGTTCTTGACACTGTTGGGGGTGCAGTGCATACCGCTACTGCCACTGTTGCTTTTGATACCGTTGTTTCAGGAAGCGACACGACAAGCTTTACTTTTACTGATGGCTCTGATGAAATTCAGGTCAATCAAGATGGGCTTTATCAGATCAACTATACTTGTTCCATAACAAACACTTCTTCAGTCCGCGCTCTTGGAGGATGTGCGTTGTTTAGTAATGTTAGTGGATCGTTTGCTCAAGTTCAGGGGGCGGTTTGTTATGCGTATGCTCGAGGTACTTCAACTGCAGGAACCGAGGAGGGAAGTTGTACGGGAACTATTATTCAAGAGATGAGCAATGGTAATGATATTCGCCTTGGGCTTAATAGTGGAAGTGGCGCTAATATTATCACGAATGGCGGTAATAACGGCTCAAGTCTTACTATTAAGATGATTGGTGACTTTGGCGCTGACTTGGCTGAGCTTTATAATACTCATGATCATAACTTAACCTCTGGTGATGTTGTTAGTATTGATCCTAATCTTTTAGCCGGTATTCGTAAGAGTTCTAATCCTTACGACTCACACGTTGTTGGTATTGTTTCGAGTAAGCCGGGTTTGATTCTTGGTGTTAATGAGGGTGAGCGAACTGAAATTCAAAAAATGGTTGCACTTTCCGGTCGCGTTCCCGTCAAGGTTACTAATCTTAATGGGGCAATTGAGCCGGGAGATTTCCTTGCTCCGTCTTCAATTCCGGGTGTTGCTATGAAGGCCACTAAGGCAGGGCCAATCATTGGACAAGCAATGGAGGCATATGATGAGCCAGATATTAATATGATTCTCGCGTTTGTGAAAAATGATTACTTTACTGGTGATGTTCTTGCTTCTTTAACCACTGATCTCGGGGAAGAGGTTGCTACCCAGTCTCTTACTAGAAAAGAGCGTAGTAAACGCATTCTTTCTCGTCTTATGAGTCAACAAGTAGCTTTTTCTTATACTCAAGATGATGTTTCGGAAGTATTTACCGACCAGCTTGTTGCTGGTGTTGAGGTTGTAACACCGCAGATTACTACCGAGCAATTATTTGTTGATACTATTCAATCTTTTTCTGGTGGTGATTTGAATCTTGTTTTATCTGACAATGGGCAGCTCGTCATTCGTGGTTCGGCATTGCCGAATGCACTTGATAAAACTCCTTCCGAGGCCGTCATTACGTTTGACAGCTCTGGTAATGCTTTCTTTGCGGGTGAAGTTACCGCTGATTCAATTAATGCTCATACTATTCGAGGTCTTGATGTTATCACTGATCGTATTTCTGTTCTTTCTGGTGAGCTTGAAAATCTTGCGACGCGTGACGACGCAGCGTTTGCAAACCTGTCGGTTCTTGAGCAATTAAAAACTAAGACGTTGCGTGTTCATGACGTTGCTGACTTCACTGGTTCGGTTCAGTTCGGGTCGACAACGCAGTTTCTTGATTTAGCAACCTTTGCTCAAGGTGTCACCGTTGGCCAGGATGTGATTATACAAGGATCGCTTTCTGTAGGACATACCGCTGAATTCCTTCAGAGCGTTTCCTTCCTTGATACTGTCACTGTTGACGGTGGGCTGTCGATTGGATCTCTTCCTGACGGTGAACGTGCAATTGTGTTTGATGGAGGGGGGAATGCGCTTCTTAGTGGCACTGTTCAGGCTTATAAACTTATTGCCGATGAGATTGAGACGCCGGGACTTATTGTACTCGAGGAGCGTATTGCTACTCTTGAAGATTTTGTTACTGACATTTTGTCGCGCCTTGAAGTTCTTGAATCGCAATCGGGTCTTGATCTTGAAACTGTTCTTACGCTCCGTAATGGCTTAGATGTCCATGGTGAAACAAGATTTCACGACGGGCTCCGCGTTGATCATATTGGTGCACTTGGTGATCGTGTTCGCTTTATTGGTGATGTGGAATTCGGCAGGCCTTACTTCAATCACGACACGGCAGGATTCGCGATTGTCCGCGCAGGGGAACGTAGTGTTGCCGTTACATTTACTGAAGAATACCTTGCACAGCCCGTTGTTACTGCAACTATTGCTCTTGAGACTCAAGATAACGTAGAAGATCTTGCAACTCTCGAAGAGGCTATCTTCCAGAATGATGTTCGCTACCTTGTTACCAAGAAAGATGTTCGTGGATTTTCTATCTTACTCAACAAGCCGGTGCCGTTTGATATTGGATTTAGCTGGGTCGCGCTTGCTGTTCAGGATGCGAATATCTTTATCAATAGTGATGCAGTGATATCTCCACCGCCTCCTGTTTCTGATCCAGAACCAATTCCTGATCCACTCACAGAAGACCTTGAACCCGATCCGCCAGTTGGCGGAGAGCTTGAACCTGCCCTCGAATCAGAATCTGATCCAGTCGTTGATGAAGAATCAGATGTTGTTTTACCTGTTATTACTCTTCTTGGTGATTCGGAAGTAGAGATGATCGTAGGGGAAGTTTATTTTGATGCTGGTGCTCGTGCTGAAGACGATATTGATGGTGATATTACTGCGGATATTGTTACCGAAAGTACGGTAGATACGGCTTTGCTTGGTACCTATGCCGTTACCTATAATGTTGTTGATACAGCTGGCAATGTTGCTGATGAGGTTGTGCGTACCGTTACCGTTTTAGAACCATTGCCCGATTCTTCGAGTGACGAAGATCCACAACCCGATGTGGATCCGGAGCCAGACCCTAGTCCTCCTGCGGAGAATAAGCAAGAGTCAGAACCAGAACCCGAACCTGCGCCCGATGTTTTACCCGATGAAGCGTCTGATTCATAGCTTCTCTCTTTACTGATTTTTTTGTTTGCGTATACTTAAAACTACTATGAAAAAGAGTTCTCTTATCTTGATTCTTCTTACCCTTGTTTTTGCCAGAACATCTTATTTTTTCTATCAACAAGCTTCTGATTTACGTTCATCAGATATCGAGATTAGCCAAGGAGAAATTGATGGCCTTCTTGCTCAACTTTCGCGTATTATGGTTTTGCCCGATGAAGAGCCTACGATTGCGACCGTTTCAGATACATCAGTTCTCCAAGGTCAGCCTTTTTTCCAGCATGCCGAAAAAGGGGATCGCGTTTTTATTTTTTCAGAGTCAGGGAAAGCAGTATTGTATCGGGAAAAAGATAAGAAAATTGTTGAAATCGCACCTATTAATATAGGGAGTCCTCTTCAGGCGCAATAGGGCTTTACTTGCAATTTTTTCTTGTTTTCTTACACTTACCAATAGAGGTCGAATTGTCTAACTTACTATTTATTATGGAAAAACAAGAAAAAGTATTATCAGATCCACGTCAAGGTTCTCGATCACGAGGTTTTATTTGGCTTATTGTCATTGTTGCTGTTGGTCTTTTTGGCTTGTGGTCGTTTGATATTCTTCCCGTCGGAAATACATCTGCAAATCTTCTTAGTTCTTCTAGTAGTGGTTATCAAGCAGTCTTTTTAAGCAATAATCAGGTGTATTTTGGAAAGTTGTCTGAAATTAATTCAGTATATCCCAAACTGACTGACATCTTTTATCTTCGAGTTACTCAACGACTTCAACCCTCTGATCTTGATAATCTTCCTCAACAAGATATTAATTTGGTTAAGCTTGGCAGTGAGTTGCATGGACCTGAAGATGTGATGCGCATTAGCCGAGATCAGATTCTTTTCTTTGAAGATTTGCGCGCTGACTCACAGATTGTTACTGCTATTAAGGATTACCAAGCACAGAACGCAAATTAGTTTTGCTTGCATGAATTTTCGTGCCTTATTGATTTCTCTCCTGGTTTTTCTTTTTCTTGCAAGACCAGTGTTTGCTGATGATTTCTCATCTACTAATTTTACTGTCAAAGATCCTATCTTAAGCGGAGGAGGTGGTTATGCCACTTCCTCTAGCTTTTTGTTATGGAGTTCTTTTGCACAGCCAGCGATTGGCCTTGGGACATCCACTTCGTTTGGGGTTCAGTCTGGTTTTCTTTATTTTCCTGCACCTGCATCTTCTCCATCGCCCTCACCGTCGCCATTTCCAAGTCCTTCACCTTCTCCGCCGAGTAGCGGGCAGGGAACTATTCCTGCCTCTCCCTTTTATCCACCTATTCAGCAACCCCTTCTTCCTCCCTTCGTATTATTGCCTCCATTTTTTCAACCGTCTTTTGATGTAGCTATCAATTGTGTTGGAGGTCGTGGAAGATCTGATTTTAATTGTGACGGGAAGATTGATTTACGAGATTTGAGCATTGTTCTTGCTCAACCACAGAGACCTCTCCTTCGTCTTTTTAGTATTCTTTTTTCAGATTGGACGCAGCAATTTCCGGCTTTTGTTACTAATAACCCCCCTCTTATCCACGAAGAACCTTCTGAATTTATACCCGAAAAAGATGCTCAAAATAGCGATATTGATAATCGCGGCGTTCTTGCTCAACTTGAGAGCACGGTTGAGCAGTCACAAATATCTTCTGATTTATTACCGCAAAACCGAGGCTTTTGGGGAAAATTTATTGACGGTGTTAAATTATTTGCTTCTTGGTTTCGAAGGATTCTTTTTTGAGGTAATTTCTGTTAATTTGTTTTTTTTAAAGACTTCATTTTAAAGAGACAATATATACAATTGCTTTTACGAAGAAATGGTGTTAATTTGAAGCCAAGATTAAAAAATCGCTATTATAAATTAAATGTTACTATTATTACACTATGTTTAATAAAACAATTTATTTACTTGGAACAGTTTTGGTGCTATCGGTTTTCGCGGCCTTTTTAGTTTCATTACCAACCGCTGATGCATTGTTGCTTGGAAGTGAAGTTCTTGTTGATGACTTTTTAGATGGTGTTATTGATCCATCAATTTGGTTTGAAGAGTCTGGCACGTGGACAGAGAGTGGTGGTAGTATAATGGCTTCCAATCCGGCTTGGAATAATCATATTTATAACAATGTTGATCGGGCGGCATATATCGTCAAGACTGTTTTTTTTGTTGATCAGGTTACTGGCGCCGGCGCTGGTATTTCTCTGAATTATGACAGTGAAACTCGCTTCGGTAATGTTGTATATATAAATCCTGCGTTGAATAAAGTTTTATTTGGCGATATACAAAACGGAACATTTGTTTCAGGTTCTGCTGTATCCCTTTTTGAAGGACAATCCATTGTTTCTGGAGAATACACCGTACAGGCACGTGTTCTCGAAAATTCAGCTACGATATTTGTTACCGATTCACTTGGCATACAGCGCCAGGCAGTTGTTTCTCTTGATAGACAGAGTGGAGGTACTGGATTGTGGGGAAATGGTGGGGCAAATCCAGCATGGCGGAATTGGCGTTTGTTAACTGGTACGGATGTACCCCCAACTATTATTTCGCATGAAGCTCAACAGTTTCTCGACCTTACGCGTGTCAATGTAACCATTGAACGTCCGGGGATTGTTGAGTTATTGGTCTCATCAAGTTCTGACTTTTCTAGTCCATTATATCAGCAGCAAAGAGGGAGTAGTATTCTTAAAAAAAATCTTCCTGATGGACCACAAACAATGGTTATGTTTTACGATATTCCGTCTCAACCGGGTGTGACTTATTACTACAAGGTTTCGGCATGGAATGTTCTTAAATCTTTAGCGATAATCGAAACTGGTTCGTTTGTTGGTGGAGAAAAGGCTCATATCAAAAGCCTCACTTCACCAGTACAGAATGACGCAATACGACATAGTATTGCATATATTCCCGAAACACAGACCTATGTCATGGGAATGCAGAGGCTTGATGAAGGTGGAAGACCTAATGCCGGAGAGCTTGTTATTCGAACAAGTAGTGATGGAATAATATGGTCAGAGGAGTCTCCCATTATTCATAATCGTGCTCCCGGTCAAGGAGATATGACCTATATTGATGGTGCACTCTATTGGTTTCATTGGCATGGCAGTGACGGTAATATTGATGTAATGACAACCAGTGATCTTGCAAATGTTGCTGATCCTTCAGTATGGACTCATCACGATAACGTAATACAACATATTCCCGGGACATTTTCTGATGTACGAGTATATGGTGCTTCAGTTTTGCGCAACGCAGATGGAAGTGCATATCAGACAGCATCTGGAGATTACGTAGTGTACTTCGGAGCATCCGATGGATCTTCAGCAGGCGGGGAGACGATCGCTTTTGAAACAACAACTGATTTGACAAATCCGGTTGCTTATAACAATAGAACTGCTATTTTGCATACCCCTACGGCTTCAGAGGATTATTCGCCGCAAGAAACAGCTTCGGAACAAGATAGTGCTTCGATTTCTGTTCCAATGGCGTGGTACAATGATGGTACTTTTTATCTAACTTACCAAGGTTGGAACGGTGACCGTATTGGGTCAGTGGGACGTGCTGATGAAGATATAATGCTTATCACTAATACGCATTGGGGTGCTGGTGGGTGGCAGCAATGGGGAACAATGGTTGCACGTGGTGGAGATCCCGACTTCGGAGATGGTGCATTGTGGGATTTATATGCAGCATCAAATCCTGCTTATGTATTTGCAAATGGTGAAGCGCGTTTGTACTATTATGGTATTGGATCAGATGCGCTTACAACACTTGATGGAGACATTGGCTATACTGTATTAAACCCTGCGCTTTTTTCAGATGCGCTTTCAAATTAAATCGAACACGTTTTGATCGTTGAAGATTAGTGTCTGTTATTGTTAAAGAACGCATCGCTTAAGCGATGCGTTCTTGGTGTTGAGCAGATTGTTCGTTGTAGTACATTTTCATATTATCCCCAAAATATTTACGAAGAGTTGGTGTATACTTAATAACGTGAGACGAATATTTCTCAGCTCTTTTTGCGCTTTGTTTTTCTTTTTTCTGTTTGCTTTTCGTGCAGATGCCGCAACGCTTCGTTTGAGTCCGGGTTTCGGCTCATTTGTGTTGGGTGGAACGTTTGATGTTTCTGTTATTTTGAATACTGAAGCAGTTGCGGTGAATACTATTGCTGTTCAACTTTCATTTCCTCCTGATAAGTTGCAGTTGGCAAATCCTTCTCTCGGCAAATCACTTATTCAAATTTGGGCCAATCCACCGACATTTTCTAATCAAGAGGGCAGTGTTTATTTTGTTGGAGGGATTCCTAATCCAGGCATTACTGCCTCTGAAGGCATTGTTCAGACGTTGACGTTCCGCGTGGTTGCTCCGGGTGAGGCAAATATTTCTTTTGGAGCTGAAACGCAAGTGCTTGCGAATGATGGTTTAGGAACAGATGTTTTGCGCCTTACCTCTCCTGCTTCATATAAACTTTTACTTCCGCAATCACAAGGACCTGCTGTTTTTTCTCCAACGCATCCCGAACAAGGAAAATGGTACCGCGACCCTAATCCCATTCTTAGCTGGTCGAAACTTGTGAATTCAGAAGGGTTTAGTATTTCTTATGACCACGATCCAAACGGTTTTCCTGATTCAACTGTTGATTTGGGTGAGTCGGAGACATCGCTTACCGAACTTGAAAGCGATGTTTGGTATTTCCATGTTCGCGAAAAGGGCGGTGGTGTCTTAAGTGGTGTTAGTCATTACTTTATGAATATTGACCGCGATCCACCAGCATCGTTTGGCGTCGATGTTTCTCCTTCGGAGAGGACTACCAATACCAGCCCTGTTTTGCGATTTTTCACTACTGACCAGCTTTCGGGTTTTGACCATTATGAAATGAAGCTTGTTCCGCTTAAAAGTGGGCCAAGTAATAACACATTCTTTTTTGAAGTTGATAGTCCTTACCAATTGACTGGTCTTAACCCTGGCCGCTATGAAGTTATCGTGAGAGCATATGATAAAGCAGGGAACTTTCGTGATGAGTCGGTAACGCTTAATATCGTTTCATCATTTTTCCAATTTGTCGGACCGGAAGGTATTGATTTTTATTTCTTATTTTTACCCTGGGATTTATTTTTGCCAGTTTTTGCTGTTGTCATTTTAATCATCCTTTTACTTGTGGGCTATATTTGGTTTCATCACCGTCAACACTTGCACCGTGCATTTCGCGATGATTTAAAGCGTATACGTAATCGTAGAAAAAAATGACTTTTGTATTCATCCGCAACTCTATCTTCTTATTCTTTTTTGTTTTGATGTTTAGCATGCCCTATTTTACTGTTGCTCAAGACGTTCCTACTCAAACAGCCGAACCTCCGATAAAAAGAATTCTTGTTCAGAACATTACGCTTGATCAGCCTTATATTTCCGTGAGTCCCAATCTTTTTTATCCTCTTGATGAAGTGCTTTATATTGAGGGGCGGGGCGTTCCTGGTGCGACCGTTACCCTTACGCTTGAGAAAGAGAAGCCAGATGATCAACCACTTAAATTTACTGCCCACGTTGATTCATTTGGTGAGTGGGTTGTTGCCGAACGAACCTTTCTTTCTAGCGGTGTTTGGCGTGTGTATGCACGACAAGAACTTGGCGATGAAGTTTCAGAGCGATCAAATCCGCGCGTTGTTCGTTCGGTGGTAACGGGGATTAATATTTTTGGCTATCAGGTAAAATACGTTGTTCTTGCTGGTCTTTTTCTTCTTGTTTTTTTGCTTGTTATGGCTATTTTCTTTTATTTTATTCGGAAGATTGGAAAGTTAAAGCGTGGTCTTTTTGCGCATCAGCTTCATGAAACCGAAGACCGTGTGCGGGAAAATCTATCTTCGATTCGTAAAGAACTTATGGCAGAGTTGCAAGAGTTGGCGAATAATACACAGGGGAAGCAGTTGGATTCCGATGAAGTGCAAAAACGTGATCGTATTCTCCGTCGCCTTGAAGATCTTGAGCGTGATGTTGATCGAGATATTGATAGCTTAGAGAAGAAGATTTAGTTGAGTGATTAGAGAGTAGAGATTAGGAGTTGGATTTCTATATAGAAACAATGAAAAAGGGGCCTAAGGCCCTCCTGGGGATTTTACTGCCGGTTTTTAAGCAAATTAGACACCCCCGTAGTGTGACGATTAAGCCACCTAGCGTTAAAAATCCAACCATGAAATTCTCTGTTGCAAGAAAGTGCTGCGCTACTTAATGCACCGAATCCCAGCACTATATCAAAGTTGATTTTTCTCATCACCTTTCCTTTCTAATTTTCTGATTTTTTGTGACGATATTTTAAGTTAGAATGTTTATATGCTTATTGTGTTTACAGGTAATGGAAAAGGGAAGACGACTGCTGCTTTGGGGCAGGCATTTCGCATGCTTGGTAGAGATAAGCGTGTTTTAATGATTCAGTTTATTAAGGGACCGTGGAAGTCGGGGGAGGATCATCTCGTTCAGAGAATCAGGAATCAAGAATTAAGAATTAAGGAAACGGATGAATCGCTTTTAGACGAGCTCCATAATTTTTACGATTTCAAGATTAAGAAAATGGGGTTGGGTTTTGTTGGTATTCAAGGAGACACGTTGCCACGAGAGCGGCATGTTGAGGTTGCGCAAAAAGCGCTTAGTTACTTCGAAACCCAGCTTGCTTCAGGTGGGTGGAATTTTATTATTTTGGATGAAATAAATGTTGCGACATCACTTGGTCTTCTAACAGAAACAGAGGTGCTTGATGCCGTGAAGGATCTGGCGCCAGAGAAATTTGTGCTTTTTACTGGCAGGGGAGCGCCGCAGTCATTTATTGATAGAGCAGATTTAGCAACAGAGATGCGCGAGTTGAAGCATCCGTTTAATGATGGGAAGATGGCACAAATTGCGGTTGAGTTTTGAGGGCTTACTATATGGAAAATCAATCTTCTAAAAACATGGAACAGCACTACGATCAGCTTTACTCAAAGAATGATTCTGTTTTTGGTGGTGGTAAACCAGATAAAGTTGTTCAGCACATCTTGCAATTTAGGAAATCAGGTAGTGTTATAGAGTTTGGTGCGGGACAAGGGAGAAATGCTTTGTTTTTAGCGTGTAACGGTTTTTTTGTTGAAGCGACTGATCTTTCGCCTGTTGCTGTAGGGCAGATACAGGCTCTTGTGGAAGAAGATCAACTTAACATTGAAACTCATCTTTTAGATGTTATTAAAATGAGCCTTGGGCGAGATTACGATGTAATTGTCTCGACATTTATACTTCACCATCTCTCTTCTGAGTCGACTGATCAATTTTTACAAAGTATAATGAGTCATACTAAAAAAGATGGGTTGAACGTTATTTCAACTTTTATTAAAGGAGGAGATATATCAGAATCTAAATCGTTTTTGTTTGATACTGGTGCATTGCGTGAACGATACTCACATTGGAACATTTTGGACTATTTTGAAGAAGAGCGTGGGATGGTCGCAAGGCGTCCGGATGGCAGTCCGATGAAAAATATGGTTGCGAGTATTATTGCTGAAAAGCCGTAAAGCATGCCTCTCCACGACAAAGCTTTCTATGGGATAGCGTTTTTCTTGGGAGGGGTTTTGTTTGCGAGCTTGATTTCCGAACCCTACAACATCGCTCATACTGCTTCAAGCATGGCGGGTTCATTCTTCCTTTTTTGTTCACTTATTACTGTGCTTGTCGCGGTGATTTTTTTAGTATTTCAAAAGAGAACGTTTGCGGTTCTTTCGATGTTTATTCTTTTCGGAGCAGGTTATTCCTTTTGGTATATTGCTTATACCACTCCTTCGCTTGCGTTTTTGAATCAAGAGTCTGAAGTTCAAGGTCTTGTATATAAAGTTTCGCGTGGGATTACTTCACAAAGTATTTCTGTTTCTCTTGTTTCACATCAGGGGAATATTCGTGTAATACTGCCACGGCACCCCGAAGTTTATTATGGTGATACATTGCTTCTTACCGGACTTATTCGTTCGCCGCAAGAGGAGGCGCAGAATTATTATCGCAAGGAACGACTTTCGGGGATTATGCGTTTTCCTGAAGCGCATATTCTTTCACGTGGTGGAGGAATTTTTTTGAAGCGAGGGCTTTTTGCCATAAAAGATTTTTCTCTTTCCTCATTTCGATCTGTTTTTGCACTTGATCGCGCGGCGCTTATGTCGGGGCTGACGCTGGGTGATATTTCTGAAATGACACAAACATTTCGCGATCGCATGAGTTTAACCGGAACAACGCACTTAGTCGCGCTTTCTGGTTACAATGTTCTTATTATCGCGCGTGGCATTTTTGTCTTGTTGGGATTATGGTTTTCACGGCGAAAGCGATTTTGGTTTAGTGTTTTCGTTATTGTTCTTTTTGTCGTTATGACGGGAGCTGAAGCTTCTGTTGTGCGTGCCGGGATTATGGCAATTCTCCTTCTTCTTGCCGATCATGTGTATCGCGCATATCGTTTCCGGAACGCAATCATTGTTGCCGGATTTCTCATGGTTGTTGCGAATCCGCTTGTATTGGTTTTTGATGTCGGTTTTCAACTTTCCTTCGCAGCACTTTTAGGTCTTGTGTATCTTGAACCTGTATTGCGTCAATCACTTCCGCTTCGTGAAGAGCCGGGGCTCTTGGGGTGGCGTGATCATTTGCGCGCAACTCTTTCGGCACAACTTATGGTGTTGCCCATCTTGCTCTCGAATTTTGGAAGCTTTTCTCCTCTTTCGATTTTGGTGAATGTTCTGGTACTTGTCGTTGTACCGCTTACAATGCTTCTCGGGCTTTGCATTATTCTTGCTTCACTTTTTTCTTCTTTTTTCGCGCTTGTTATTGGCTTTGTGGCGGATATATTTTTGCGTTATATTATTAGTATTATTGATCTTTTTTCTCGTTTTTCTTTTCCTCTTACACTTACTTCAGTTTCGCTTCTTGGTGTTTTTGTTTACTATGTTGGGATTATTTATTTTATTGTGAGCTATCGCGCTCTTCTTCGCCATGCATAAAGCACATCGTTTTGTTGTTATTATTCTTGTCAGCATTTTTCTTTTCGACGGTTATTTATGGTTTCGGATTTTTTCTTTATCTCATGGTGAAACGAAGGTTTATTTCTTTGATGTTGGACAGGGAGATAGCGGGCTTGTTGTTTTGCCGAACAATGTTCAGCTTTTGATTGATGGCGGGCGTGACGCGGCAGTGCTTTCAAATCTTTCACGCGTTATGGATCCAACTGATCGTACAATCGAGATGCTTATGATGACGCATCCCGATACAGATCATTTTGGTGGACTTATTGATGTTTTAGAACGTTACCATGTGGCATTGTTCCTTGGAACCGGAAGGATTGCTGATAGCGAAGTATATCAGCGGCTTCACGACGTTTTAATCGAGCGTAATATACCATATCTTTTTCTTCAAGAAGGTGATTTATTTTCCTATGGCGATGTCGTTTTTACTGTTCTTGGTCCTTCGTCGCAGGAGTTGCTAAGTGATGCGACGAATGATACGAGTTTGGTTGTGCTTATGCAAAAAGGAGAAAAACGGGTTTTATTTACCGCAGATATTGGTTTTCAAAATGAAGAACGTTTAGTTCGTGATTATGATCTCTCCGCAGATATTTTAAAAATTGCTCATCACGGTTCGCGTTTTTCTACTAGCGATGCCTTTCTCGCTGAACTTCAGCCATCACTTGCGGTTATCAACGTGGGAGAAAATCGCTACGGACATCCTCATGCTGATGTTCTTGATCGCTTATCGACATATTCAATTCCTTTTTATCGTACCGATCAAGATGGCATTGTTGAGATTGATTTTACTGAAGATTCTTTTCGTGTTTTCACCCAAAACTAAAAGCCCCTTTCCATTACGGTTGGGGCTTTTAGTATAATCTGGGGAAGTTACGCGCTTAGCGTCGCTTCCTTCGGCGTCGAGTTGCTTTCTTTTTTGGAGCAGCAGATTTTTTAGCGCGCCTCTTTGTCGTTCGTTTCTTAGCAGTCTTTCTTTTAGCGGTTCGCTTTTTTGCCGTGCTCTTCTTAGCAGCTTTTCTTCTTTTTTTTGCCATAGGTTTCCCTGATGTCTTAAAATATTTCTTATGCGAATCTCGACCTTTCAAAAAATTACTAGTAATTTTTTGCGCTTCCCGAAGAATTGTTTCCCTTCATAAACGTTCACAACAACGTTTCGAGTTACATTGTTAATTTTAGGAAGTTTTTCACTTGTTTACAACATTTTTTTTGCGTTTTTGTGGATAACTTTTTTTCTGTAATTTTTTTGTTAATTTTTTATTCTTGTTTTTTCTTTTTCATCTTTTGCAATTCTTTCATTAGTTTGCTACATATATAGTCATGCGACACTTAGTACGAGACATTTCTCATCTAGAAGGTCAGGAGATTCACCTCTCTGGCTGGGTTCATGTGCGCCGTGATCACGGTAAAATTATTTTCATTGATATTCGTGACCGTACTGGCATTGCTCAACTCGTTGTTCTTCCTAGTGACAATCAAGCCTATGAGCAGGCAAATCGTGTTCGTGATGAGTGGGTTATTCGTGTACGAGGCACTGTACAGAAACGTCCAGAAAAGCTTTGGAATGAAAAATTGGAGTCGGGTAAATACGAAGTACATGTTCAAGAATTGGAAGTATTGAATGAATCCAAGACGCCGCCTTTTCCTCTTGATACCGAAGGGCGAGATATTGAAGAGGAGTTGCGTTTAAAATATCGCTACATGGATCTTCGCAGAACACGAATGCAGAAGAACATTAAACTTCGGTCTCAATTTGTTGATCGTGTGCGTCAATTTTATTTTTCTAAAGAATTTCTTGAAATCGAGACTCCCATGCTTACGAAGTCTACCCCTGAAGGATCTCGTGATTTTGTTGTTCCTTCTCGTTTGCATCCTGGAAAGTATTTTGCACTTCCGCAATCTCCACAACAATATAAACAATTACTGATGGCGTCAGGTTTTGAACGTTACTTCCAAATTGCACGTGCTATTCGAGATGAAGACTTGCGTGCTGATCGTGGTTTTGAACATACGCAAATTGATATGGAAATGAGCTTTGCTGATCGTGAAGAGGTGATGCATCTTAATGAAGAGATGATAATGACTGTTGTTGAGTCAATGGGGTATACTCTCAAGGAGAAGTCATTTCCGATTATAACGTATGCTCAAGCAATGGAGCGTTATGGCGCTGATAAGTTTGATGTTCGCAATGATGAAGAAAAAGAAAAAGGCATTCTTGCTTTTTCGTGGGTGATTGATTTTCCATTTTTTGAGAAAAACAAAGAAGGGAAGTGGACGTTTACGCATAATCCCTTTTCTCATCCTAAACAAGAACATGTTGAAATGCTTTTAAAGGGTGAACACATTGATCACATTCTTACTTCTCAATATGATTTGGTGTGTAACGGATACGAAGTTGGTGGTGGTAGTATACGAGCTCATACCGCTGAAATTTTACAAGCAGTATTTAAGATTATGGGTTATGAAGAGCCTGTTATTCGTGAGCAGTTTGGCCATATGCTTGAGGCATTTTCATACGGCGCACCTCCTCATGGCGGGATTGCTATGGGCGTTGATCGGTTGGTAATGATTCTTACTGGCGAGCAGTATTTGCGTGAGGTTGTTGCTTTTCCTCAAACTGGTTCTGGAAAGACTTCTATTATGGACGCGCCTTCAGAACTCTCACCCGATCAGCTTGCGGAGTTGAAAATAAACATTGATCGCGATAGTATATAGTTTCTATGAATCATCCAAAAGAAGAAAAAACACTCATTCTTATAAAGCCCGATGCCTTGCAGCGTAATCTTTTTGGCGAGATTGTTCAGCGGTTTGAGCGCAAGGGATTGAAGATTATTGGCATTAAGATGATGCATCTTAATGAAACGATCTTAAGGGAGCATTACAAGCATCATGCCGAGAAGCCCTTTTTTAAGAGTCTCGCTGGATATATGTCTTCTTCGCCCATCATTGCAATTGCTCTTTCAGGTGTTCGCGCCGTTTCTGCGGTTCGTCTTATTGTTGGTCCCACTAAAGGCCATGCGGCTGATGCGGGTAGTATCCGGGGTGACTTTTCCATGAGTGGACAGTCAAATCTTGTTCATGCATCTGATCCTGATGAGAATCCTGAAGAGGAAGTTAAGCGATTTTTTAACGATGACGAACTTTTCTCGTATCATAAGATTGATTTCGATCTTATCTATGGAGCTGAATTGAAGGACTAGTTTTCCCCACGTTATACTCGTTGTTATACCCAACTTGTTCACAGTTTCGGTTTCTCTTTTGGCGTATTATCACCATGTTTTGCGGATTTTTTCAACAAAATTCTATTGACTTTTTGTCAAATTACATCAAAATAGTAATTAGTAAGGATCTCGCGTACAACGTTCAGTCCAAAGTATTAAACACATCAAGGTTCCAGGTTCTTCAGAACCTCACATGGTGGCTGAGATAGGAATCAACCTTATTGAACTTGACTGGCAACGTCTGACACGGGGTTCTTGCTTTTTACATACTTTTATTGCTTTCCTGCTTCATTATTTTACAAACATTTTTCTTTGTGTTTGTGACAACTTCGTTTCTGCTTTCGTTGTAATAAGTGATCCTGCCCATAAACGTTTCTGATTAACACCTTCACAAGGGACAGTATAGCTCAGCTAACCGTGGTTTGCCTGAGGAGCTGACCCACCTGGTTCTCTCCAGTAAACGTGATTGGACGGGGTCTACAAAAGAACTGCCGTTTGGCGGTTTTTTTGTTTGTATTTTGACTCAACTGTGTTTTTCGTGTTATTTTTGTTACATCTTTCTCGTCGTTTGCTTTATTTTCCGTAGGATGTTTTTCTTGCGTCGTCTGAATGTATGTAGACGACGCAATTCTTTTTCTAACGTCTCGGGTATTTTTTATGGATCATATTAGAAACTTTGTTATTATTGCGCATATTGACCATGGTAAGTCGACGCTTGCAGATCGGCTTCTTGAGCGTACGAATACTATTGAGGTGCGCAAAATGAAGGAGCAGTTTTTAGATCAGATGGATCTTGAGCGTGAGCGTGGTATTACTATTAAAATGGCGCCCGTTAGGATGAGCTATGAGCACGAAGGAGCGCATTATATGATGAACTTGATTGATACACCGGGTCATTCAGATTTCGGTTATGAAGTTTCGCGTGCTTTGACGGCGGTTGAGGGGGCAATTTTACTTGTCGATGCGACACAGGGACTTCAGGCACAAACGCTTGCAAATTATGAACTTGCTAAAAACATTGTTCGTCCGGGGAATGATTCGAAAGGGCTTTCTATTATTGGGGTAGTTAATAAAATTGATGTTGCACATCCTGATCAAGTGGATGAGGCGGTTTTGGAACTTGCTGAGTTTATTCATTGTTCGCCGGATGATATTTTGCGTGTTTCGGGTAAAACTGGAGAAGGTGTTGATGAGCTTCTTCGTGCTGTTATAACGTGCGTTCCCGCTCCTTCTCGTATTGTTGAAGGAGATAATTCTTCACTTCCGCGTGCTTTAATTTTTGATTCACTTTATGACGATCACAAGGGTATTATTGCGTATGTGAGAATGTTTCAAGGAAGTCTTAGTTCGGGATCAGTTGCTGGCCTTGTTGCAACGCACTCTTCTTTTTCTATAAAAGAAGTTGGATCGTTTTCACCCAGCTTTGTTGAGCAACCTCTTCTTTCCGATGGAGAAATTGGCTATGTTGCGACTGGTGTTAAGGATCCAGATACGTTGAAGATTGGTGATACCCTTACTCTTGCATCAGCGCTTTCTCAACCCGATATTGCTTTGCCGGGCTATCGTGAACCTCAGCCAGTTGTATTTGTTTCTTTTTATCCTGAAGACGCAAGTCAATATGATGAATTAAAGCGTGCGCTTGGAAAATTACGTCTTACCGACTCTTCGCTTGTTTTTGAGCCAGACTCTAGTGAGGTGTTGGGGCGTGGATTTAAGGGTGGTTTTTTGGGTCGTCTTCATTTTGAAATTACCGCCGAGCGTCTTTTACGTGAATTTGATATTGAAACTACGCATAGTTTTCCTTCTGTTGAGTACCGTGTTAAACCGCGAAAAGCACGTGACGGAAGCGAAGAGTGGGTTACTATTTCAAACCCTAAAGATTTTCCTGAAGAATATGCTCTTGTCGAAGAACCGATGACGTGTGTTGAGATTTTAACGCCCATGCGTTTCTTGAGCGTTGTTTTGGATTTAAAGGATTCATTTCGTTTTTCTTCAATTCAAACAACGCCACTTGGATCCAAAATATGTATTGATGCAAAATTACCTCTTGCCGATATTATTCGCGACCTCGATGATCGCCTGAAATCAGTTTCTGAAGGATTTGCGTCGCTTAGTTATCGTGTTATCGGTATGGAGCCTGCCGACGTCCAAAAGCTTGACGTGTTTGTTGCTGGAACGCTTGTGCCGGGGTTGACGCGTATTTTGCCAAAGCGTGATATTGAGCGTGAGGCGCGCGTCATGGTTGCGCGCTTAAAAGATCTTTTACCCAGAGTTCAATTTTCGCAAGCGATTCAAGCTTCGATGACGGGTAGGATTATTGCCCGGGAGACGATTCCCGCTATGCGTAAAGATGTTACCGGATATCTTTATGGTGGAGACAGGACACGAAAAATGAAGTTGTGGAAAAAGCAGAAAAAAGGAAAAGCGCGCCTTAAGGAGCGGGGCAATGAAGGACAGGTTCGTATTTCTGCCAAGGTTTTTAAGGAACTTCTTAAAAAATAAACTGGATTCAAGAATTACGAGTTAAGAATCAAGGGGATTTCGGTTTGGTTAGAAATTTTTGCATTGCTAGGGTATGATAAATGTGTCTTATGAAGACGGTTGCTATTTATATCCTTCTCGGTGTTTTTATTGTTCTTATTGCGTTTCAGCTTTATCGTTTAAACGAACGCGTTATTGCGCTTCGTGCTGAAGAGCGTGAACTTCATGAGCGTGTTTCTACGCTTCAAGCAAATAATGAAAAGCTGTATAAGGATATTGAATACTACGCGAATACGCGCAATCTCATGAAGGAATTTCTCTCATTATTTGATTACAAGCGGCAAGGTGAAGATTTGTATATTATTGTTCCCGGAACTGTTCGTGAGGAAGTTTCGAAAAGTGCACTATGAAACGTTCTACTGCCCTAATCTTTTTTTTCGTGTTGATGGGATTTGGCGGTCTTTTTTATCTCGTTGTTGCGTTTGGCTTATACCCCGTTGCGATCGTTAACGGATCTTTTATCAGTTCACGTCTTTATTCTCAAGAATTTCATGCAACGCTTATGTATTACAACCAGGTGCTTAGTGAGTATGAAACGGCAAATGGTGAAGAGTTTGATGTTAAGCCCGATGAATTTATTTATGAACTTCGTAAGGTTGTCCTTGATGATTTGATTGAAAAGCGTCTCATTAGCCAATTGCTTGAGGAGTTGATTGGGGATAATGTGGAATCTGTTGTTTCCGAAAAAATTGCTGCTGTTGATGTAAGCCAAGAAACGCTTCCCACCGCTTTACGTTCTTTATATGGTCTTTCGCTTGAGGACTTTACCGACCTTGTACTTGTACCTCAAGCAGAGCGAGAGATTCTTGAAAGCCACCTTGCACTTACGGTTCAAAATCTTGATTTTAATACTTGGCTTCGGCAGAGTAGGCAAGAGGCGAGTGTTCGTGTTATTTCCGATTCACTGTTTTGGGATGGTGAGCGTGTTGAGCATAAAGAGCGGTAATCTCTTTACAACAGAATGTTTTTCTTTTATATGTGCTGTCTGTGGTGGAAGCTTGCATGGGCACGCCCTGCGCGGGCACGCGGGATTAGTACAGTCCCGACGTTCTATTTCGTAAGCCACAAGGAAGTCGGGATTCCGACTTGACGTCGGGATGGCAGTATGTGATCTTCTCCCGATTTCTTCTCAATTCTTGTAGAATTGAGCTAAGAAATCGTGGATCCCGAAAAATTTGCGGGTGTAGTATAATGGTAATACGTGACCTTCCCAAGGTTAAGTTGGGAGTTCGATTCTCCTCATCCGCTCCAGAATCCGAGTTTCAGACAAAAGACTAATTTTTTGATGGGACGCGCGAAGCGCGTCCCACTGATTTCCTCCCAATTTTCCTAACGAATTCGGAGTCCCGCCTTCGGCGGGACGGACTGTTTTTTCGCCAAGAAAGAGGTTCGAGCCGAACACTTGTTCGGCAGCAACCTTTTTAGCAAAAAGGTTGCTATCCAATGCAATTTTTTCCATATTTCCTGCGTCCTTTATCCACTTTTCCATCGGTTCGAGCCAATCATTCTACTTTTGTTCAAGATTTGTCATTTGCTCTTCCAGCGACTTCTTTTCGCTCAATAGCTTTGCTTTTTCGATTCGGTATATTTCGCGGTCAATATCCTGCTCCAAATAGCCATCAAGAAGTCGCTGGAGCTTGGTAGAAATGATTTTGATTCTCTCTTGGTTTGTTTGAACAAAAGTAGAAACGAATTGGGCGGATTTTGATTTATCTTTTTCCAATCTTGCGTTTAGTTTTTCCGCCCAATCCGGTCGCAAAGAAACTTTTTGAAGCAGAGAGGAGATTTGTGCGTCCAAGACTTCTTGGCGAATACAGGGTTCGGAACACACAAAGTTTTTGCGTTTTTTGGTGCAATGATAGTAAGTATAGAAATGTTGTGTGCCATTTTTCTGGGTCTTCACCCTGTATTCGCCAGTTATCATCATGCCGCAAGTGCCGCAACGCAATAATCCGCAAAATACTTGCGGCTCAATGGTAGATTTATGCCTCGGTCTTCCTCTCTGCTTCAAAACTTCCTGAACTCGGTCAAAAAGTTTCTTTGCGATGATTGGCTCGTGCTTGCCCTCGTATATCTCTCGCCTGCATAGCGAAATAGTCCGGTGTAGAAAGGATTGGAGAGGATAAAAGTCGCTCTTGAGATGTGGATTCTCTTTCCGCTTCTTGAAACTAATCTGTGTTGCGCCAAAAATTCTCCAATGTCTTCCAACCTTTGATCGCCTTGTGCGTATAGCTCAAAAGCCTTGCGAACCACCGGAGCTTGCTTTTTGTCCACCACCACAGTTTTGTTGCGCGAGTCATTGATGTAGCCAACCGGCGCAACGCTCGGATATTCGCCTCTTTTAACTTTTTGGCGCAAACCACGCTTAGTGTTTTCGGAAAGAGAATCCACATAGTATTTGCTTTGCCCAAAGGCGATGTTGAGCATAAATTTTCCTTGCGAGGTATTTTCCATCCAAAATGTGGGAAATTTCAGCATCGCCAAATGCCCGCAATCCAAAAGATAAATAGTGCGCCCGCCGTCAACAGAATTGCGCGCTAATCTATCAGGATGCCAGGCCAAAACTCCGTTAGCTTCGCCGCGCTCTATCCGGTTAAGCATATCATTGAAAATAGGACGGCTCGGAATTTTGGCTGATTGTTTCTCAATTAACTCATCAACAATGTTGAGATTTTCCTGTTTCGCGAAAGCGCGCAATTCTGTAATCTGGTCTTCAATGGAACGCACTTGTTTATCTTCCACATCGGTGGACTTGCGGGCATACAAAAAGAATTTTTGCGGTTGTGTAACTTTGTCCATAATTTTGATAACTTAAATGGCCGCCCTAGTTGTACTCAACTCGATTGCTCAAGCTGACTAAGACGGCCATTAAAATAAGCAATCGGAAAGTTGAGTACGATTACATTATAGCAAAAATTCTTTTTGTTGGGCAATCAAATACTAAACCGCAAGGGATTTCGAACTTCGTCTTGGCCAACCGCGAGGCGCTCCTCTGCGCGCCGAGCGGAGAGGATTTGTCGGGGGAAAACCAATGGGCGGCACTTCGTGCCGCCCACCAATTCATCGGTCAAAAATTGGAAAGTCTAATCTTGGAGTATCTTTACGACTGCGCTCGAACTCATTTTATCAAAAATCTCTGACCAAAGGAAGCTACCTCGCCGCCGCTCGCTAACGCTCGCCGCCAAGCAAAATACTCTTTACGATTTCCGATTTGCGCTCGCCACCAAAAAATTCTTCTAAAAGGAAAAAAGTATTTTGCTTGGCTCTGCTCTCAACGAGCAGGGCGGCGGGAGCGGCCTCTATTTTTGCTCGGACGGAGCGGGAGGAGGGGTTTGAGGGGAGGAATACCGCGCCGTCCTCGCTTTCAACGACGGGATTTTTGTATTTCTATAACGTTTCATTCCATTGGGGGTGTGGATAGCTACTTCAGTTATAATCAAGTTGATTATGGCATAATAACCTCAAGGCTAAAATATGAATATGAATAACTACCCACAATTTAGTTTCGGTTCCGTCTCTCTCTCTTACAGATAAATTCTGCGGAAATTTTAGGTCGTCATCCACCCAATTTAAAAATGGGCGGATTTTTTATTTCCAATTTCAAAAAGGTCTTAATAATTAAAAAATAACTACTTATGAAAATAACTATGAAAAAATTAAATAAGGTTTCGATAGGAATCTTGGTTTTCGCGTTTATGTTCGGTCTTGTTGGACCAGTACCTCTACTCGCGGCGGGGCCTGCAGCGGTCAATCTTGGATCAGCGGGTAATTTTGTGATTCTAGCAAAATCAGGAATCTCTACCACGGGATCCACTGCAATTACCGGAGATATTGGAGTGAGTCCAATAGACGCAACTGCAATAACCGGATTTGGGTTAATAATGGATTCATCAAATACCTTTTCGACATCAGCCATAGTAACCGGAAAAGTATATGCAGCCGACTATGCGGCTCCTACTCCAGCTACAATGACCACAGCGGTAAGCGACATGGAAACTGCCTACACCAATGCTGCCGGGAGGACAAATCCTACCGCTACTGAATTGGGCGCTGGAAATATCGGCGGAATGACACTCGCTCCGGGACTTTATAAATGGGGTACCGATGTGACAATACCAACTGACGTCACCCTTTCTGGTGGTGCTGGTGATGTCTGGATCTTCCAGATAGCGCAAAATCTCACCATAAGTTCCGCTATGAAAGTTGTCCTGAGCGGTGGCGCACAGGCTTCGAACATATTCTGGCAGGTAGCAGGACAGGCGACCCTTGGAACAAACTCTGTCTTTAATGGAAATATATTGGGTCAAACGGCGATTGTATTAAATACAGGCGCAACGCTAAACGGCAGAGCGCTCGCACAGACCGCGGTTACGCTTGACGCCAATACCGTTTCGGTTCCCACCGCTTCTGTACCAACCCCTACCAATGGTTCGTGTTCCGCTACTCACCACAGTTGTAATGCCGGCACCAGCGCGAACAATGTGAGCGGCTCTACAGCATGGACATGGTCTTGCACGGGTTTAAATGGTGGCACCAATGCTTCGTGTTCAGAAACAAAACCGCTGACCCCTACACCTACCCCTACCCCTACCCCTACCCCTACCCCTACCCCAACCCCAACCCCAACTCCAACCCCAACCCCAACCCCAACACCAACACCAACACCAACACCAACACCAACTCCAACTCCAACACCAACACCAACCCCAATTTCCACACCCGCTCCGGGATTACCGAATACGGGAATTGCTCCCGATGAGAAAAGCATTCCCTGGAATATTGTCATACCAGCTGGCATCTTTGCGGCTTTGGCCTTCTTCTACTTTGCTCGAAGAAAACAAACGGTTTAGTCTAAAGCATTGAGAAGAATTAGTGAGCAAATGCCAGACAAATTCTTGTCTGGCATTTGTGGTTATGAGCTTTTTGGAAAATTTATGCGAACAAAAATATTATCAAAACAAACATTATTAATAGTTATCTTTTCAGGATTAATTCTCTCTGCCGGATTCTTTTTGTATTTAAGCCCGAAAAGTTCAAGTCAAGGCGGATCAGCGCCGCTTGTTGAAAATGTTGCCGCTATCCCATGGCAAGAACCAGAACAAGCACGTGTTGGGTTGCCGGTGCATATCAAAATTCCAAGCATAAATATTGATGCTCCTGTTGAGTATGTGGGTCTTACACCCGACGGAGCAATGGATGTGCCAAAAGACCTCACCGAAGTAGCATGGTTTAATCTTGGGTCGCGCCCCGGGGAGAATGGCAGCGCCGTTATCGCTGGACACTATGGTTGGAAAAACGGGAAAGCATCGGCATTTGATAAATTATATAAATTACGCAAAGGCGATAAATTATACATTGAAGACGACAAAGGAGTGATCGTTTCCTTCGTGGTGCGCGAAAGCCGAAGGTATGACCCGAACGATGACGCTTCAGACGTGTTTGGCTCGCCGGACGGAAAGTCTCACCTAAATCTTATTACCTGCGAAGGAGTTTGGGACAAGGTTTCTAAAACTTATTCCAAACGCTTAGTGGTATTCACCGATAAAGAATAATAAGAATATACTCATTTATAAAATCCCGTCGTTGAAAGCGAGGACGGCGCGGTATTCCTCCCCTCAAACCCCTCCTCCCGCTCCGTCCGAGCAAAAATAGAGGCCGCTCCCGCCGCCCTGCTCGTTGAGAGCAGAGCCAAGCAAAATACTTTTTTCCTTTTAGAAGAATTTTTTGGTGGCGAGCGCAAATCGGAAATCGTAAAGAGTATTTTGCTTGGCGGCGAGCGTTAGCGAGCGGCGGCGAGGTAGCTTCCTTTGGTCAGAGATTTTTGATAAAATGAGTTCGAGCGCAGTCGTAAAGATACTCCAGTTTTGTAGAAAAAGATACAGAAGATTTGAGAGCGTGGGACGCGCGAAGCGCGTCCCATCAAAAAGTTGGTCTTTTGTCTGAAGCTCGGATTCTGGAGTCCCTATTGTACTCCGTTAGAACCTACTTTAGTAAAAATCTCGATTGATTTGCACGCTCCGCGCGCGTGGTGATGCGATACCGAATCGTACGCATTGGCGTCCGTGGTGACTCTCAAACGCCGCCCCGCGACTCGCGGACTCGGCGCGACCGCCCTCGCCCCGTTCCGCATTTCCATACTTTTTCTTTTTCGCGGGGGATTCTTTTTGAAATTGAATGCTTGCCCGCCCGTAGCTTTAGCAAAGGAGGGGGCGGAAATGGGGCTCGGTCGGTAGGTACACTCTGTCAAATCAGACAAATTTGTTATAATTTTGGTATGCGAGCCGTTTTAAAAAATCTTCGCAATTTGTTTTAATACTCACACTATCATTCGGCTGGATTTTTTTCGGCTGGCCGCAGATTTTTAATTTTCCGCCGGAAGTTCGGGAAGCGTGGGCGGCGGGTTGATGTTAAAATTAACAGTATGATTCTGGAAGAAAACAATTATGCCCTTATAGACAGTCAGAATTTAAATCTTGGCGTCCGCGTGCAAGGATGGGAGCTTGATTTTGCACGGTTTCGCGTATATCTGAAAGACAAATATAATATCACCAAAGCGTTTCTTTGCATTGGCTATGTGAAAGGCAATGAAGGGCTTTACAAATATCTTCAGGAGAGCGGATATATTTGCGTGTTTAAGCCGACGCTGGAACTTCCCGATGGAGAGGTAAAAGGCAACGTTGACGCCGAACTTGTCTTACATACGATGATTCATATCAACGATTTCGATAAGGCGCTTATCATAACCGGTGATGGAGATTTTCATTGCCTTATTGAATACTTATTGGAACAGAAAAAACTTCTTACGCTTATGGTGCCGAACCGCAAAAGGTATTCTGGGCTTCTGAAGCGAGCCGACTTCTTACCCTACACCAGATTTGTCACCGACATCAGGAACAAGGTCCAAAAGAAGAAAGACCCCGATGAGGACAAAACCTCATCAGGGAGCTCTTTCCGTTCGTGATAGTTGCAGTATAGCAAGCCCAAAATATATGTCAATGTCCAAAGTGTTGAAAACTAGAAAAATACTGAAAATACGGCAATTTCTGCTGATTTTTATTTTAGTAATTAGCTGGATTTTCTCCGGTTGGCCGCAGATTTTCAATTTTCCGCCGGAAATTCAGAGAGCACAAGCGACACACTGTACCTCTTCGCCCTGCAGTTTTACGACTGTAGAGACTCATGAGTTTGTTGTTCCTGCCTACGAAACCTTGACGGTTACGGTGTGGGGTGGCGGAGGTGGTGGCGGTGGCGCGGGTACCGCCGGTGTAACAAACGGCGGTGATGGTGGACAGTCCAGCTTCACTTCGCCCACAGCGGTATTAGCTAACGGAGGAGTTGGCGGTGCAGGAGACAGCTCTGGTGGGGCAGCTTCTGGAGGAGGAGGCGGAACCGCCAGTGGCGGCGATACCAATACGACCGGAGCAACCGGCGATTCTACAGGAAGTGGCGCAACCACTGGAGGGTCCGGAGGAGATGCGCCTAACGGAGGCACTGGTGGTGCGGGTGGCGCCAAGGCTGCCGGAAGTGGTGGCAATACGCCGGGGGCTGGCGGAGGAGG
>Ga0210057_1000824_pt1 | contig 49729 bp, 52 predicted proteins | sample CryGeyCG2114_010_2_FD_183968 | JGI IMG/M metagenome (GOLD analysis project Ga0210057, IMG submission 183968) | Groundwater microbial communities from aquifer - Crystal Geyser CG10_big_fil_rev_8/21/14_0.10 (SPAdes) (version 2) | ecosystem: Environmental > Aquatic > Deep subsurface > Groundwater ...
CATTCATCAGTAAAAAAAAGGATGTTAACACCTCTTTAGTCCGTATAGGTGACCCCATGCGGAATCGAACCGCAGTTCCCAGGATGAGAACCTGGTGTCCTAACCGCTGGACGATGGGGCCGCGGTGAGTGACGATTATATGGTATAGTCAAGTAGCATGCAACTCATCAAGCAGATTTTCTCTTTTGTATTTAAAATTTGGGCCTCAGTTTCGGTGGCTATTTTTGCCATTTTAGTCATGACGATAGTTTCAATTGGACTTCTAGTAATGATTGGCAGCGGAGTTTCTGATGAGGATATTTCGGAAGAAAGAGTGGTCTTTGGCGAGGAAGATGCGGCTAATTCGCTTTACTCCATTCCTATTAATGGTGTGATCTTGGGTGAAAAAGCAACCAGTGGCTGGCTCGAGATGCTGTCGGAGTCATCTGTGACCTATGGATACGATATTAAGAAAACGCTTATGGATTTAGCAGATGATGACGAAGTCGCAGGAGTTATTCTTGAGATAAATTCACCCGGGGGAACTATCTTTGGTTCTCAGGCCATTGCTGACGGAGTTGCCTACTATAAGGACGAGACTGGCAAACCAGTCATTGCCTATATTAGCAACTTAGCTGCTTCTGGTGGCTACTGGGTGGCGGCCAGCGCCGATGAGATTCTGGCTGACCACGGCACGACTATGGGCAGTATTGGAGTGATTTTTGGGCCAGTTAGTTACTACGATGGGGTGATTAGTCAGGATGGCGGGGCTTTCGTTGGCGGTATCCAGACTACCGGCGGCATTGAGACTGAGTATATTTCTGCGGGCCGTTCTAAAGATCTGGGCAATCCTTTTAGGAGAATGACGGCAGATGAGCGAAGTTCTCTCCAATCTATGGTGGATGATTCTTATGTAGAGTTTGCCGGCTTTGTTGCTGACCACCGTCCTTTGACAGAAAAAGAGATAACTAATGATCTTGGAGCTCTCGTATATGGAGAGATTCAGGCGAAAGAAAATGGATTAATTGACCAGATTGCAAACAAACAGGATGCATATGACTATCTAGCCGAGAAGGCTAGCGTTAGAGACGACTATAGGGTAGTCAGAGAATCTTCTGCAGATGATGTCTTCAGCCAGATCTTAGGCGTGGCTAAAAACCAGACCCGAACAGCCAGTCTTCACCCACTTTGTGGCCAACAAAGTACAGCCTTAGTTTACTTTGGTTCTGTTGCTGTACAGTGTCAGCCATAAATTCTGTATACTAAAATACATGCTGCTCAAAGAGACGCTTGCCCATCTATTTCATCCCCGTAGGTCAAACAATCATCGACCACGAATTTTGCACCCACGCGAGCTTTTTAACTTTGTAGGACTCGTGATAATTTTCTCAACCTTCGTTCGGATTACTGCCGCCAGTACTTCGCCCTTGGGTAGTGTTTTGGGTTATGCAGTCGATATCAAAGCGCAGCAAGTAGTCGCTGAAACTAACAAAACGCGAGCCTCACTGGGGCTTGAGCCTTTGACTTTAAATTCGAGCCTCTCGGAAGCAGCATTATCCAAGGGGCAACATATGTTGACCAATCAATACTGGTCCCATGTGGCGCCAGATGGCACCGAGCCTTGGTACTTTATCAAGAATGTTGGCTATGGTTACACTGTGGCTGGCGAGAACCTGGCGCGTGACTTTCAAGATACTCCAGATATGATTTCCGCCTGGATGGCCTCGCCGACTCACAAGGCTAATATCGTTAATCCAGAGTATAAAGATATTGGAGTAGCCGTTATTAATGGAGAGCTTTTGGGCTCTGAAACGACTCTGGTCGTGCAGATGTTTGGAACCTTACGACAGGAAGCGGCATTAGTGGATAATAAGCCTTTGGTTCCTGTGGCGAACGCAGTTGACGCAACGACGGAACAGCACACTGGAGTGATGCCTACAATGTCGAGTGTGGTACAAACTACTAGGACAACTAATTACACCGAGGAGGTCAGCGTTATTACGCCCTTGCAGCTAACGAAGATTGTCTTTTTATCGATCATTGTTATCTTGATGTTTGCCTTGGTTTATGACGCCATTGCCATGCGCAGAAAGCAAGTGGCTAGAACAGTCGGTGATAATTTAGGTCATATTATGTTGTATCTAACTGTGGCGATTTTAATCATTTTCTTCAAGGGCGGAGTGATTGGCTAATATGTATAAACAACTTCATCAACATTTGGCTGCATACGGCTTCATTGCTGTAGTTCTAGTTGGCTTTTCAGCACTTTTTCTCAGAGCTTGGCCTGATAGAGAAATGCAGCGCTTGTTAATTGCTTGTCTGATGTTTTTATACTTCGGTTGGGGAATCGTTACTCACACCAAGACAAAACAATTAACGCTCCACGTTGTTCTTGAGTATCTGAGTGTCTCACTCTTGGCAGGAGTTCTGCTTGGATTAGTGACGATCTAGGGTGGGGATGATACACTAGACGACATATGAAAGGCATTATTCTCGCCGGTGGCTCTGGAACTCGCTTACGTCCTTTGACTACAATCACTAGTAAGCAACTTCTTCCAATTTATAACAAACCGATGATTTTGTATCCGCTGCAAACTTTGTTGACGGCTGGGATTAGAGAAGTGCTGATCATTGTTGCTCCGAATAACGCAGGAGACTTTCTTAAGTTACTTGGAAGTGGCAAAGAGTACGGTTGCAAATTCACATATGAAATTCAAGATAAGCCAGAGGGACTTCCGCAGGCATTTTTAATTGGTGAAAGTTTCATGAATAATGACGATGTTACTCTGATTTTGGGAGATAATATTTTCGAAGACGATTTTTCTGAAGCTATTAGATCATTTCAAGGAGGAGGTCGAGTCTTTGCTAAGCAAGTTCCAGATCCAGAGCGGTTCGGTGTGGTCGAGTTTGATGAACAGAGAAAGGTTGTTTCAATTGTGGAGAAACCAACGGAGCCAAAGTCTGACTATTCAGTAACGGGTTTATATATTTACGACAAAACAGTTGTCGAGAAAACTAAAAATTTACAACCTTCAGAGCGCGGTGAACTTGAAATTACCGACCTTAACAATGTCTATCTGAAGGAAGGCAATTTAGACGTGGCTTTTGTTAATGGTCACTGGTTTGATACTGGAACTTTTGAGTCAATGTATGAAGCGATTACATTTGTTCGAGGCCGTGAACTTGCAAATCAATAAATCTCACTTGATTCGATCTGTGCTAGTAGTTTTTTCCCTGGTTGCCTTAGTTGTTGGTGGCGTTGTCTTCGCACAAGACAAAGCTTCTGAAACCATTTTTCTAAAGCGCTTTAAGACGGAAGAATCAAAGCGCCTGATTGAACTTTACCAAGCTAATTTTGAAAAATATAAGACTTCTGAACGTGACTTCTATCTTGCCAAGGCTCAGTACGAACAGCTTTATACCCTAGCTTCATTAGAGTCTGCAGTTGTCTCAACTCGACAAGTAATGGAAGATAGGGCTAATGTCCTAATTGTTTACGAAGAGTTACTGGCAGCCAGTCTGGTAGATACAACTGGAGCAGAGCTAAGCATGAAACAAGAAACTTTGGCTAAGCTTCAGAAACAAATAGGAGAGTTAAAGGCCCATAAAGAAGTTATAGCGGCAGCTCACGACAGAGCCGCGGTTTATAGGGCTGGCATAGATTTCTCACTACTTGTCCCAGAGCTAAGCGCCACTGCTTACGAAACCCTGTCCCAAATTGTCATTGCTGATATCCAGCGAGTTTATGATAAGACCGTCACCTACTACGCCGATCTAAAGCAAGCTCAGTCGGAGATGGAGACTTCGCCACTTAAGGCAGAAGAGCGTAAGCGAGCTTATGGAGAGACTGACGCGCTTATGGCTTCAATTGGAGAGAATCTGGATTTGATTAGATCGAGCATCACTGCAAAGAATCAGAGACTAGACCACTCTTCTTATACCGAGATCGTGAGGAGCTTATCGAGTTCTCACGCCCAACTCTCACAAGCCATGGACTTTCTCAATGAGTTAGAGAGAGACGGTCGAGTAGAGGCACAATAATATGTTCAAAACCGATAAATACAACCAAACTGAGTTTTCAGCCGAAGAGCCACTCTACGAGAAAATAAGCTCTCCTCAAAAACCAGCAGAGCCAGTGATCCAAAAAATTGAAGAAGAGATAGCTCCGGTAAATAATAAAAAAAAGAAAATCATCATCGCATCAATTGTGATCTTCGTCAGTTTCTTGATAATTCTTTCGATTTTGATGAGTGGCGGTGGCGGAACTGTGTCAAATGGTGACGCAGAGCCAACCCCAACTCCCGAGGCAGCTGACACCAGAACCCCAATGCAAGTAAGGTTAGAAGAGTTGAAAACGGAACTTCGCGACGCTGATCCTAATCAGCAACCCCTGCTTTTTCCAGCTATGGATTATGATATTTCGCTTGGCTCCACCGATGATTAACATCTTGTTGTTGTACATTGCTGCTTTGTCTCTTATTACGTTTGTGTTGGCATATAAATTTTCAAAAAGAGGTTCCTTCTATAGTGACACTCTATTTTTGACCCCCCTTGGTATTTATGTATGGGGAGACGCCTTAATTTTGGCGCCGTTTTGGTTTTTAGTCAGCACTACCTTCTTGATATCGAGCGCAGAGATGAGTCTGTTTTTGCGTATTTATGTCTTATTTTTAGCGTTGAGATCTGCGTATGAAGTTATTTACTGGTTGCTTCATCAGTCTACAAAAAGTGAATATCAGCCACCAGTTCTTCGTTCAGTAAAATGGCTGAAGGCGCAGGATATCGCTATCCTTTATCAGCTATTTCACACTTGTATTATTGTGTTATCGCTTGGTTGGCTGTTTCTCTAGCTGCAAAACTACGAATGCGAGCAACACCCAGAAGCTTAAAGATAAAAGTGAGAATGGCAAGACCAAGCCCAGCATGTTTCCAAGTTGGTGAGGGATTTCAGCAATGATAAGTAAGTGCAAACTTAGACGGACTACATAGCCGATGTTGCTAATGCGCTGATAAAGTTTTAGTACCAACCAAACCATAATAATCTCGACGACTAGGAACATGCCTCTGGAGAGTAAGAAACCTGCGAAAATCATTAGAGGCAGGAATGCAACTAGAGTTGATAAGATATTCAGTAATGTAGAAATTCCAGAGCTGATGCCTGATTTTATTTCTTGACCTGTAGCTGAAAAAGTTTCAGTAAACATCTCATTAAGATTAGAGACCTGTTCTTGATCACGAAAAGAAACATTCACCTGAGTCGGAGAAATGCTAACTAGACTTTCTTTTGTTTCTTCATCTGAGGATATTGAGAGAGCGTTCTGAGGAATGCCCACGATTGTTTTTAGAGCTGCAGGTGTTTTGACAGTGATATTAGTTGGCTGAGAAAAATCAAGCCTACTTCCATCCCATGAAAAAGTTTCGTCATCAGGAATTTGAGATATTAGTTCTTCTGATGCTTGGAGAATCGATGATTCGACATTGGGTCGAATATTTATTTGAAACCAAGTTGTGTAGCCAATTGCTATCACTACATAGAACAAGACAGCAAAACCAAGGCTTTGAAGGGTGGAAGTCTTTTGAAGGCGTTTATAAAAACCGATATCGGAGATACTTTCCCACCATGTTTGCGTATACCATTTGGCTAATCGTTGTAGTGTCTTCATGACTGCTAGTATACCTTGCCAAGTATTTGGTACAATGTATTCATGGCATTTTCACTTAATAGCTTTGACGAGCGCATGAGCGCTGCGATCGACTTTTTAAAAACAGAACTTAAAAAACTTCGTACTGGTAGAGCAACTGTGTCGCTTTTAGACGATGTGGTCATCGATGCCTACGGTGGAAAAATGAGAATTCCAGAAGTGGCTAGCCTTTCGGCTCCCGATGCGACCTTGCTCGTTATTCAGCCTTGGGATAAAAGTTTGCTGGAAGCAATCGAAAAAGGCATCCAAGCTGCAAATGTGAATTTACATCCTATTGTAGATGGTGACATAGTTCGCATTGCCGTGCCATCTTTAACAGAAGACAACCGCAAAGACATGGTAAAAAGACTTCATCAAATGGCTGAAGCAGGCCGTGTGAATGTCCGCACTCTTCGAAACGACACAAAAAAGCAAATCGAACAACAAAAAGGTGGCGAAGGAATCAGTGAGGATGACATTCAGGCAGAAACTGCAGATTTGGAAAAGAAGGTTCAGAAAGCTCTTGAGACAATCGAGACACTCGTAAAGCAGAAAGAGCAAGAGCTTTTAACTCTATAGATACTCCATGACAATCGTGCTGATAATTCTAGCTCTTTCGTTTTTGATAACTATCCATGAATTCGGTCACTTTATTGCCGCAAAAATGAGCGGGATTACTGTTGAAGAGTTTGGCCTAGGATATCCTCCCCGAGCAATGACGTTATTTACCTGGAAGGGAACAGCTTTCAGTCTGAACTGGATTCCTTTCGGAGGTTTCGTAAAAATGGCTGGGGAAGACTCAGCCCCCAAAAAAAGATCAACACCTGCGAAGGGTAGTTACTACGGCGCTTCGCTTCCTAAGCGGTTATTCGTCTTACTCGCTGGAGCAGGAGTCAATTTTCTTTTTGGTGCTTTTGCCTTTGCCATCATATTTACCAAGTTCGGCATTCCTGTAGAAGTTCAAGGAGCGAGAATTGGCTTCGTTGCCCCTAACTCTCCTGCCGCAGAGGCTGGAGTTCAGCCGAACACTGAAATTACCGCAATTACTATATCTGAAGAGACTATAAATATTTCCAGTCCAGCGGATGTGATCTCTGTTGTTAGCGCCCATAAGGGTGAGACAGTTGTTATTCGCACATCGGGGCTTTGCCAAGGTCTCACTTGTCCAGATGGTGATACTCAGTTCGAAACATACCTACGTACCGACTCAGAGACTCCCAGCGGAGAAGGTTCTTTAGGCGTTCAGTTTCAGCAGAGCTTTCAGCAGTTTTATCCAGTTTGGCAGATGCCATTCAGAGGTATAGCTTTCGGAACTAAGGAAGCGGTTAATCTCGGAGTCACAATCGTTGGTTTGCTTGGCAATATGATGAGCGAAATGTTCTCTTCTGGAAAGCTTGCTCCAGAACTTTCTGGTCCCGTGGGCATTGTTTCGCAGGCGAAAGAGATGGGAGTTTTTACAGCTGGTTTCTTTACTGCTCTGTCTTTCGTAGCTATGTTGTCAATAAACTTGGCCGTGATGAATGTTTTGCCCATTCCTCCTTTAGATGGTGGCAAAGCAGTTTTAACAGCGCTTGAATTAATTATTAGTCCTCGAATTATCAACAGAGCGGAGTATTACTTAAGTTACGGAGGTTATGTGGCATTGCTTAGTCTGATTGTGATAATTACTATTCGTGACGTAGTTAGGCTTTTTGGTGTATAAATGACAGGTATGAAAAGAAGAAGACGCACCAGAGCTGAAAAACAAAGACGCATTGTTCCTCAAATTTCTCCAATTAAAGCTGATGAGCCGCTAATAAGCGATGTCCCATTAATTAAAAAGGATCTTCTTAAGACTTTAATCATTTCGATTTTTTTAACAGTCCTCTTAATTGGCATTTATATATATTTAGGCTAGAATGAGTTTCGTTGCCTTTATCTATTTACAATAAGGAAATAAGGAATATGCCAAAGAAATCACTCATCCTTGCACTTGTGCTTTATGTTGTCTCAAGTGTGACTTCATATGGAGTCTTTTCTTACGCGAAAAGTGGCAGTGTGATTCCGGGTGGAATGGTTCCAGATCAGAGTGCAGAGGTTGACGAAGATGGAACTACCCTGCTTTCTAGTCTGCTTGAGATCAGTCCTGAAGATCCAAAAGATCAAGAGTGTCCACTAAGCGGTGCTTATTACACTCAGCAGGAAAGAGATGCCTGGGAAAAGCGTCGTCCTTTGGCTGTGATGATCGAAAACTCTCCAGACGCCAGGCCCCAATCAGGTTTATCTGACGCTGATATTGTTTTTGAGGCAGTTGCCGAAGGAGCAGTAACTCGCTTCATGGGTCTTTTCTATTGTGGAGTTCAGGCTAACGACACAACCATCGCCCCAGTTCGATCAGCCAGAACTTACTTTGTTGACTATGCATCTGGCTTTAATTTACCGCTTTACGTTCACGTAGGTGGAGCGAACTTACCAGGCCCAGCAAACGCCCTTGGTCAAATTTCTGACTATGGTTGGGCGCTCGAAAATGACTTAAATCAGTTCTCTATTGGCTATCCAACTTTCGTAAGAAATGCAAATAGGATTGCTGGTAAAGAGGTGGCGACCGAGCACACAATGGAAACAACCTCAGAACTTCTCTGGGCAGTGGGAGAAGAGCGAGGCTGGACAAATATGTCACCTGAAATGAAATACGGGCGAAAAGTTATTCCAGCTGAAGAATGGTCTGAAGGCTTCGAGCCTTGGACATTTGAAGATTCAGTACCAGCAGTCGGTGATGTAAGAAACATATCGCATGAGTTCTGGACTGGTTATAAGCAATATGAAGTTAGCTGGAGCTATGATTCTGCCACCAATTCTTATCTTCGCACCATGGGCGGAGAGCCACATGTCGATATGAATGATGGAAAGCAAATTGCCGCCTCTAACGTTATCGTCCTTCTTACAGATGAGAAGGGTCCAATTGATGAGCTTAAACACATGCTCTACAAGACCACCGGAACAGGCAAAGCTCTGATCTTTAAGAACGGCCAAGCTATCACGGGAAAATGGTCAAAGAAGACAAGAGAATCTGAGCTTCGTTTCACAGATGCAGCTGGTAAAGATATTCCATTAGCGCGCGGTCTTACTTGGATCTCTGTTGTTGATACGTCAACTGAGGTAAACTATTAAAGATGAACACACTGCAAGATTTCATGATCTCAAGAGTACGATCCAAGATGGTCGAGCTGTTTTATGGTAATCCCGAAGAAATGTTCTATGTGCGTGAAATTACACGCAAAACCAATGAAGAAATAAATGCCGTCAGAAGAGAGCTTGAACGCATGCTTGGGTATGGAATGCTCAGGAGCGAGCAGAGAGGGAATCGACTTTATTATTCCCTAAATACCAGATATGTTTTCTTTCAAGAATTACAGCAGATGGTCGCTAAAAGTACCGGACTTGGAAAAAAACTCCGTCGTTTCCAACGAAAGCTAGGTAAGTTGAAGTTCGTAATGTTTTCCTCTAGATTTGTGAGAAGACTTAAACCCCGCCAGGGAGAAGTGGACATGTTGGTCGTTGGAGAAGTAGTTTTGCCAGAGCTAGAAGCACTAGTAAAAGTAGAGCAAGAAGCTCTTGGTCGAGAAATAAATTACACTATTTTGACAGAAGAAGAGTTCGAATTTAGAAAAACCCGCCGCGATCCTTTTATTATGGACGTGCTCTTTTCGAGTCGAGTCATGGTGATCGGTAGTGAGGACGAGTTCGTAGATCGTCAAATACCAGGATTATAAGAGTTTCAGAACCCTGCCAAGATAGAATATGTCATCAGTTCACAAGCGCTATATTGTTATTATTTTGTTGGCACTTTTTGCCGGCATTGTCGCTTTGCCAAAAAAATTCTCCTTAAACTTGCCAATTCTGGGGGAAATTGAAATAGTTTCACCACTGCAAAGATTCGATTTTAAAAAAGGCCTTGATATTCAGGGAGGCATGCAGGTCGTTCTCGAAGCAGACATGAGCAATATCTCTACAGAAGATCGAGAGACGGCTCTAGAGTCAGCCAGAGAAATTCTTTTGAGACGCGTCGATCTTTATGGTATTAGTGAGCCAGTTGTTCAGACCGCCGTCACAGCTGAAAGTTATCGAATTATTGTTGAGTTACCCGGCGTTAGTGATGAAACAGAAGCTCTTGCTCTGGTGGGTAAAACAGCAGAGCTATCTTTTCAGCTTTTGAAGCAAGTTCCGATTGAGATACCTGTTACAGAAGACGGGACAACGCCAGAAATTGATTTACAACAAACAATGACTCTTGAAGACACGGGACTTGGTGGATCGCAGCTGGAGCGCGCATCAGTCCAATTTGATCCACAGACAAATGAGCCACAAGTTGGTTTAAGCTTCGATCCAGAGGGCACAAAATTATTCGCAACTATCACGAGCGACCACACCAATGAACAACTCGCAATTATTCTGGACGGTGGTATTTTAATGGCGCCAAATATTTCGCAGCCAATTTTAAATGGTCAGGCTGTGATCAATGGAGGTTTTACACTTGAGGATGCTAAACAGCTGAGTATTCAGCTCAACGCTGGAGCCCTGCCCGTACCAATTCATGTTCTTGAGCAGAGAACTATTGGAGCCAGCCTTGGCTCTGAATCAGTGAGAGACAGCCTTAGAGCTGGTCTAATTGGAATTGCTGGCGTCATGTTGTTTATGGCTTTGTATTATGGCTGGAAGGGAATCTTAGCAGATGTTGCCTTGTGCATTTACGCCTTATTAACTGTTGCCGTCTATAAGCTTTTCGGTGTTACAGTGACTGTTCCCGGCTTAGCAGGATTGCTATTATCTGTAGGTATGGCAGTCGATGCCAATATTTTGATTTTTGAGAGAATGAAAGAGGAGCTTCGCATGGGCAGACCTTTTAATAGGGCCATGGAGTTAGGTTTTGGTAGAGCCTGGGACAGTATTAAAGATGCCAACTTGGCCACAATCCTGACTGCTCTTATCTTGATTAACCCGATGAATCTCACTTTTCTTAACACTAGCGGTATGGTGAGGGGTTTCGGAGTTACACTTCTAGTAGGAGTCGCTCTTGGTTTATTCACCGGTGTATTTGTTACCCGAACGCTTCTGAGAATGTTTCTAAAAGGTTAATATGAATTTCTTGCGCTTCAGAATCTTTTACTTTTCACTCTCATTGCTTTTTTTAGTTCCTGGGATTTTCTTTCTATTAAGATTTGGCTTAAGACCAAGTATTGATTTTGTTGGTGGATCTCTAATAGAAATTCGCTTGAGTGAGCCAACGGAGTTAACTAGCGAGAGACTGGCTCCACTTCTTCCTGAAGGATATGACTTAAACACGCTCCAGCCTTCTGGAGAAATGAAGTATCAACTCAAAGGTTCTGAAATAAGTAATGATCAAAAAGATCTATTTATTCAGAGCGCGCAAGCCGAACTCGGACCTGTAGAAGTTCTGCGTTTCGACACCATTGGTCCTACCTTAAGTGCTGAGTTACTCAAGAAAACTTTGAGTGCCGTCTTATTAGTCTCTGGCTTAATAACTCTTTATGTTTGGTATCGCTTTCGTGATCTGAAGTATGGAGTCTGCGCCACTCTGGCGATGTTTCATGACTCACTAATTCTTATTGGAAGCTTTAGCATCTTGGGATATTTCTTAGGTGCAGAAGTAGACGTTCTGTTTGTGACCGCTCTTTTAACAACTTTGTCATTCTCGGTTCACGACACCATTGTGGTTTATGATCGAATTCGTGAGCTTACACATAAGCATCCAAAACATAGCTATGCTGTGATTCTGAATGCAGCCATTACAGAGACATTGGCCAGATCAATAAATAACTCCTTAACAATTATTCTGATGCTTTTTTCCCTATCCTTACTAGGCGGCGAAACTATCCGTTGGTTTTCCATTGCTTTGTTAATTGGAGCTATCACAGGAACTTACTCCTCGACCTTTACAGCAGTGCCCATGCTTAGTTTGTGGGATGAGATTGAGAAGCGGAAGAAGAAATAATCTTTTTGGCTTCATCAATTAGAATTGCCTTAGTATTTTTTTCAGGATTTTCTAGGACTTGCTCAAAAAGCTGTTGGAGTATTTCGCCAATAATGCGACCGGGTTTTAATCCGAGAGTAGTGATTAAATCGTTACCATCTATTTCTAGATCAGTGACTTCGAAAGGTTGATGTAGTTCTGCAATCATTCTTTCTTTAAATTCCTCAAGTCGCCAGCTTGTTTTCACCGCTCCACTACCCAAGCGATCACCTTCACGAAGATCAAGAATATCGTCAATGTTTGAAAGACCAACCTTTCTCATGAAGCGTCTCACTGCAGCGTCAGACATGGTTGGTTGATAATGGAACATGTGGAAACGCACCAGAATAAACAAGCGATCGGTTTCTTTATTTGAGAGCTTGAGTCTTTTTGCAATCGTTTTGGCAATGCGAGAGCCAACAACCTCGTGATTATAAAAAGTTGGTTTTCCAGAGCTGTTGTCATAGGTTGCTGGTTTGCCGACATCATGAAGTAGAGTCGCCAATCTGACCAAGGGATCGGTGCTCGGAGATTCGTCGAGTGCGTCCAAGCTGTGAGTCCAGACATCAGTGGTGTGGTGGCCGCCCTGATCAACGCCCCTCATTGGAAGAATTTCTGGTAAGACATATTGCAGAAGGCCTGTGGCATCTAGAAGTTCAATGCCCGCCTTTGGATAGGGGCTGAGGAGAATTTTGAATAACTCTTCGCGGATGCGCTCTGCGCTGATGTGCTCAAGATTTTTCGCTTGCTCTTTGATGGCTGTGTAGACATCATCGCTAAGCTGCATATTTAGTTGCACAGAAAAACGGATAGCTCTTAGGAGTCGCAAGGCATCTTCAGAAAAACGCGTTTTTGGGTCACCGACAGTGTGAATACGATCTTTTACTAAATCGTTCATGCCGTCGTGTTCATCAACGATTTTAAATTGATCATCTCTTAGCTCGACTTCGTCTTCAGCTTGATCAAGATTGACTGCCTCAAAGTTCACAACAATCGCTAGGGCATTAATTGTAAAGTCGCGTCTTTCTAAATCTTGAGAAAGAGTCGTGCCCCACGTGACAGACTCTGGTCGTCTCTTGTCTTCATAAGCGCCGTCAGAGCGGTAAGTAGTAATTTCATATGGAGGAGATTGAATAACTTCAGAATCAACTTCGCCAATGGCATTGGTGAGAGATGGGTGTAGCTTAGTGGCTCTAGCTATGTCGATGACGCGGTCTGTTCTACCTGGTTGCAAAGTTTTTTTTGGAACAGGCCTGCCCACTAGTTCATAAAGATGCTCGTCAGTTATGCTCACGGTTCCAAAGTCGTTGGTGTAGTAGCTTTCGGGAAATAATTCTAAAATTTGTTCTGGCGTTGCGTTCGTGGTAAAGTCGAAATCAGTACCAATTTCTCCTCTTAAAATATCTCGAACAATGCCACCAACTAAGGCCGCCTCATATCCTGCCGAAGATAATCTTTTCAGAATATAGACAGGTCCAAGTGGGAGCTTAATTTTAGCTGGCAAAAGCATATTGGTCATTGTACACCACTTGAGGAACAGGTAGAGTACGACCGATGAGGTTTGTTCTAAAATCACCCAAAATTCCCACCTCGCAAGAGGAGCTTAAAGAGTTATTGCTTGCCAATCGTAGTATCACCGATGCTGATGCATTTCTAAATCCACAGCACCCAAACAGCCTCAGCCCAGAGGCAGTCGGCATTGATGCCAGCGAGATGGAAAAGGCTATTAGGAGAATTAAAAAGGCTATTTCAAAAAAAGAAAAAATTGTTGTTTTCGGAGACTACGATGCTGATGGTATTTGCGCCTCCGCAGTTTTGTGGCAGACATTGGTTAATGCTGGAGCTGATGCCATCCCATTTATTCCAGATAGAATTACCCATGGTTACGGACTCAGTACCAAGGCTATTCAAACAATTATTGAGTCAGAAAAGCCAGCCTTAATAGTCACTGTCGATAATGGAATCGTTGCTCATGAAGCCGCAGAATTTACAAAGAAGCAGGGGATTGACCTGATAATTTCTGATCACCACCAGCCAGAAGAAAAGTTGCCAACGGCTTTTGCCATTGTTCACACCACTCAACTTTGCGGTGCGACTGTGGCGTGGATGATCGCCAGAGAACTTGATGAAAAATCTGCAGAAAAACAACTCGATCTTTGTGCCATCGCTACTATTGCAGATCAGGTTAGGCTCGTTGGTCCTAACAGATCCTTTGCCTACCATGGCTTAAAAGCTTTGGCAGAAACAGAAAGACCCGGTCTGCTTTCTCTCTTCGAATCCTCAGCTATTGATAAAAAAACCATTAATACTGGAACGGTTGGTTTCCAAATTGGGCCAAGAATTAATGCTGCCGGAAGAATTGGTGATGGCATTTCTGCCCTGAGACTTTTGTGCACAGAGAAGCGGTCGGCGGCTGATCGAATTGCCAAAGAACTCACCACTCTTAACACAGAGAGACAAGACATGACTGTCAAAGCTGTTGAAGAGGCGCAAAAGCAAGTCGCATCGCAACAAGACGAGTATCTACTGATCGCTGCATCCCCAGACTATCATGAAGGTGTCATTGGCTTGGTGGCCGGACGGTTGACAGAAGAATTCCATAAGCCAAGTATTGTTTTTGCCACTGGTGAAAAAAGCATTAAAGGCTCCGCGAGGTCCGTTTATGGCATAAATGTTGTTGAGCTAATCCGTTCAGAGTCGGCCAATCTCACCAGTGTTGGTGGTCACCCGATGGCAGCTGGGCTCGGACTGCTTCCAGACATGTTTGAAGAAGTTAAGAAAAACTTATTTGCAGTAGCCAAGAAAATGATTGATCCAGTTCTTTTAGAGGAATCTGTCAGCGCAGACTGCGTTTTATCCCATGAGATGATTTCTCTCGAAACCATTGAGACGATTAGCGCGCTAGCACCATTCGGCAGCGGCAATTCTCAACCAAGGTTTTTATTACAAAACATTGAAATAGCTGATGTCAAATCAATTGGGAGAGAATCAAAGCACTCGAAAATATTTATTAAGTTATCCGATGGTAGAGTTCTCGAAGCTGTCCAGTGGAATGTGACTCCCGATCAGATTAACTTAGCTGGAGTGAATGAAATTGTGGCGCGACTTAAGATGAGCGAGTGGAGGGGGAGGAAGAAGGTGGAGCTGGTTTTATCCTAGCTAGATATCTTTTCCTTTTAATTTTTCACGAACCTTGTTATTAAGAGCTAGGCGTTTTGCCTTTTCTTTTTCGGAAAATTTATATCTTTTATTTGGAGCGTCTAAGATTCTTATAGCCTGTTGCTGTAGTACTTTGTTGCCGGGATCTCTTGAAAGTGCGTCAAGAGTAGCTAGAGCTGCTCTTCCAAAGCGTGGTTCGAAATAATTTGCAGCTATCTGCGCCCTGTTTTCTGATCTGCCCATATTTACTTTCTAAAACAAAAAACCCTCTCATTGCTGAGAGGGTGTTCATTTCTTTTTTACTACTTTTTTACAACACCCTCTCAACTTCACGAAAGTTAACAATAAGAAGCCAGTTGGTTGTAAAAGTGTTTAACACAGGAGAGAATTATATCGTTTGAGATAATTTTGTCAATTTTTGTAAATATGTTTTTCTTATTTTGTCTTGATTTTTATCAAGATCATGCCTAGTTAATTCTTCAATATTGTAATATCTTCCAAATATAGCTTCTAGAGTTGCGAGAAATGCGACAACTCTTACATCATTTTCTCCGAGTGAGGAAATTTCATCATGAAAACATGAGATTTGTCCTATTTTTAAATAACCCATGAGCGTGTTAAATGGATCTTGTCTACTGCCACCATTCTCAATACCTTCAACCATGATATACTTTCTCTACAAACCTTATAAGTCTGCTGACAACGGACGAGCACAAAATATGTGCAGGTATTTTGGATTAACAACCAAAACGGGTAAGCCCGTAACAGCAGGAATAAAGACAGTATAAAGGTGGCACCGTCCTTATGCAAATAAGGGCCCTTTAGGGAGCGGTGCTTTTTTTATTGGGGAAAACCTATGCAAGACAAAACTATTTCAGAATCCACAGAGATGATCGGTAAGGAGATCACGCTTCACGGCTGGGTCGACACCAAGCGTGATCATGGCAAGCTTACCTTTATCGATTTAAGAGATCGCACGGGTACTGTCCAGTGTGTGGGATATCAAAAAATGGGAGAACTCACTCCCGAGTCAGTGATTTCTGTCACCGGTATGGTTAAAGAACGTCCAGCCAACATGGTGAACGAAAAGATTCCAACTGGAAAAATTGAGGTCGATGTCCAGAGTTATGAGATTCTAAACGTTGCTAAAGAGTTGCCAATTCCTGTCGAGGGTGATGGCTATGAGATTAATGAAGAAATGCGTCTAAAGTATCGCTACTTAGATTTACGCAGAGCTCGAATGCAGAAGATTGTTCAGATGCGCTCTAAGTTTGCGCGGGCGATTCGCGAGGCCTTGTATGAGAAAGATTTCACAGAAGTGGAAACACCAATGCTGACTACGGCTACCAAAGAAGGAGCGCGTGACTTTATCGTTCCAGCCAGACTTCAACCAGGAAAGTTTTATGCATTGCCCCAGAGTCCTCAGCAGTACAAGCAGCTTCTTATGACCGCTGGTGTTGAGAGATATTTTCAGTTGGCTCGCTGTATCCGAGATGAGGATTTAAGAGCTGATCGTGGTTTTGAGTTTACTCAGGTCGATCTTGAGATGAGTTTTGTGAAACAGGAAGATGTCATGCAAACTGTCGAGGCAGTGGTTAAAAAAGCTGTTAAAGAAGTGGGCGGAGTACTTAAGGATGAAGTTTTCCCAGTTATTGAATATTCGGAAGCGATGGAAAAATATGGTGCCGATCGATTTGATATTAGAACTGATGAGGAGAAAGAGCGAGGCGTTCTTGGGTTTGCATGGGTAGTGAAGTTCCCGTTCTTTAAAAAGGTCGATAAGGCAGATGCGGCTGAAGTTGCTGACGGAAAGAGTGGCTGGACGTTTACTCATAATCCTTTCAGCATGCCTCTTGAAGAGAATCTTGAGCAACACATGGCTGGAGAGAATGTCGGCGAGATTCTGACAACGCAGTATGATCTTGTCTGTAATGGTTTTGAGGCAGGCGGCGGTAGCATCCGCGCCCACAAAGCTGAGATTCTTCGAAAGACTTTTCACATCATGGGATATTCAGATGAGGAAATTGAATCGAGTGTCGGTCACATGCTTGAAGCATTTGAGGTCGGAACTCCACCTCATGGAGGCATTGCCTTGGGATTTGATAGGTTGGTTATGCTTCTCGCTGGTGAGACGTCTTTGAAAGAGGCAATTGCTTTCCCGATGACATCTTCTGGCAGAACATCAGTTATGGTCGCGCCAAACCCAGCTTCAGAAGCTCAGCTTAAAGAATTGGGTATTACTGTTGCGGTCAAGCCAGCTAAGTAAGTACACTGGAGCAATGACCGAACGAAGACGTCGATTACTTGGATTTGTTGGTGTAGTGCTTTTTGCCATTGGTCTGTGTGGCTACGCAGCTTTACACTGGTATATACAGCATCAAGAAGCGGCGAAAATTTTAGTTGAGCAAAGAGTTATTGCCCCAATTCCTATCTTGAATGATCCAAGTGCAGTACCGGCAACGATTTCTGCTAGCGCGGCTTTGGTCTTAGATCTAGAATCTGGCAGTACGCTTTTTGAAAAGGGGGCCTCGGCTCGTTATGCTCCAGCCTCGACGACAAAACTTCTTACAGCTTTAGTTGTTCGCCAGCACTTTCCCTTAGATCAGATTATTACGGTTCCTTATTACCGTTGGCCAAATGGCGGGACTTTGGGTTTAGTAACTGGCAGAGAATACACGATTCACAATTTGCTCAAAGCGATGTTAGTCACTTCCGCAAATGATGTGGCTCAGCTTTTTGCAGTTTCGTATCCAGGCGGCGAGGACGCCTTTGTAACAGAAATGAATAGATTGGCCCAAGAGAGTGGTTTGTCCGATTCTATGTTTAGTAATCCCGCAGGTTTTGATTTTGGTGATCAATACAGTACGGCTAGGGATTTGGCCAAATTGAGTAAATTAGCTTTCGAAGATCAAGTCCTTAAAGAAATCCTTGCTACAAAAAAAGCAACGATTGCCGATGTCTCTGGCTTGCATCCGGCAGAGCTGGTTTCGACTCATAAACTACTAATTTCCGACGAGTCAGTTCTTGGAGGAAAAACTGGAACAACCGAGCGTGCTGGAGAAGTACTTATTACTATGTATCAAAAAAATGAGCGACCCATTGTTATTGTGGTTCTTGGAAGTCTTGACCGATATGCAGATACCAATCTTTTAACCGAGTGGATATATAAAAATTATACTTGGATAGAGCCAACTCCTCCCCACGGCCAAAGGTGACGATGTTATACTCAAATCCTATGACTGTTGCTGTTATTGGGACTGGTTTTGTTGGGGTTGTTTCTGCAGCTGCATACGCTTCTTTTGGCAATACCGTCGTTGGTTTAGATATTGATGAAAAAAAAGTTGCCGACTTGCAGTCAGGCCTGGTGCCATTTCATGAGCCAGGATTACCCGAACTTCTTCGAGAAGCTTTAGATTCGGGAAATCTAACTTTTACCACAGACTATAAAAAAGCCATTTCTAATGCGCGGGTGATTATTATTGCTGTTGGAACACCGTCAAAAGCGGACGGAAGCGCTGATCTCACTTATGTTCACGCTGCCTCAGAAGCCATGGCGGGTTATTTGCAGCCAGGCGCGGTGGTGGTTGTGAAATCAACCGTTCCTCCTGGGACCTTACACTCAGTTGATGAAATTATTGGGAAACATACTGACGTTTCTTACGATCTAGCCTCTGTGCCAGAATTTTTGAAAGAAGGTACTGCAGTAGCAGATACGCTGAAGCCAGACAGGGTGGTCATTGGTGCTACGAAAGATTCAACTATTAAGATTTTGAGCGAACTGCACGAGCCATTTAATGCCGAAATTGTTGTAGTTTCTCCAGAGTCTGCCCAGATGGCTAAGTACGCGGCGAATTCTTATTTGGCTACAAGAATTACCTTCGCCAACCAAATTGCCAATCTCTGTGAACACACTGGAGCCCAAATCGATGAGGTGCTTTCTGCAATTGGCCTAGATCAAAGAATTGGAAGCCATTATTGGTATCCAGGCCTTGGCTATGGTGGTTCTTGCTTCCCCAAAGATGTTCGCGAGCTTAAACATTTTGCCGAGCAGGTTGGAGAAGTTCCCAATATATTTTCAGCTATTAATGAATTAAATGAAAAAAGAATTCCGGGAATAATTGAGAAACTTGATGCTGCTGTGGGCGGCATGGGTGGTAAGAAAATTGCTGTGCTTGGATTAGCCTTTAAGCCAAATACGGATGACATGCGCGAAGCTCCTTGCCTATCAGTCATTCCCAAGCTAGTCGAAAAAGGAGCGGAAGTAAGAGGATTCGATCCAGCCGCACTTTCAGTTGCCAGGCAGATTTTAAAAGAGCAGTCAGGATTACTTTTGGTTGATAGCTTAGAACAAGCACTTGAAGATGCCGACGTTGTGATCGTTCTAATCGAGTGGCCAGAATTTGTGAACTTTGATTACAGTATGACAAAACTAGATAAAAAACAGTGGTTATTCGATGCCAGAAATCAACTTGATCCAGCCAAAGTAAAGTCTTGGGGTTATGAATATATCGGTATTGGACAAAATTAATCATGGCGAACAAGCGCATTCTCATCACAGGGGGCACGGGATTCGCAGGTTCTCACTTGGCTGAGTATTTATCAGAGGCAGAGCCAGAAACAGAGATTCACTTAACAGCTTTTAATAAAGCTGCTGACTTGTTGGGCGAAAATCTCAACAATTATCAGATTCACGAGATCGATTTGGCTGATCAAGAGGCTACTTCTGTCTTGTTTTCTGATGTTCTACCAGATCGTGTTTATCACCTTGCCGCCCTTGCGGAGGTTGGCAGCAGTTTCACCAACGTTGCTCGAACGCTAAATATCAATACACAACTTCAGCTTTCGGTATTATCAGCTCTGCATGAAGTCACACCAGAGGCTAGACTGCTTCTAATTGGTTCCGCTCAGGAATATGGCATGGTCGAGCAGTCTGAGAATCCAGTCGACGAAAATCAACCATTTAGACCAATAAACCCCTATGCTGTTTCTAAGGTAGCTCAAGATCTCTTAGGTTACGCCTATGCCCAAAGCTACAAACTGCAAATAGTTCGCGTTCGACCCTTTAATCACACGGGCGAGCGTCAGACAGACGCCTTCGCAATTCCAGCATTTGCTAAGCAAATTGTCTCCATAGAGAGAGGGGAGCAGCAAGTTCTTAAAGTTGGAAATTTGGCTGCCATACGTGATATTTCTGATGTAAAAGATATCGTTCGAGGTTATCACTTGCTTCTTGAAAAAGGCGAGGTGGGAAGAGTCTACAATATTGGATCTGGCATTGGTGTCTCGATGCAGTCTATAGTAGATGAGCTGAGGTCGCTCGCTACCTGCGAGATACCCTTGGAGCAAGATCAAGACAGAATGCGTCCTATTGACGTTCCGGAGCTTGTGGCTGACATCTCCGCCGTGTCTGAGCTGGGCTGGAAACCAGTTATTACAAGAGATGAAACACTAAAGAGAATATTAACTTTTTGGAGGAATAGAGAATGAAAAAAGCATTTATCACCGGAATTACAGGTCAAGATGGTTCTTATTTGGCAGAACTTTTGCTCGACAAGGGTTATAAAGTTTACGGCCTAACCCGAAGAACTAGCACTCAGAATTTTGCCCGAATTGCTCACATTGTTCACAATGAGAATTTGGAGTTAGTTTCTGGCGACTTAATTGATCAACACTCTTTGACTTTTGCCTTGAAACAAATTCAACCGGATGAAATTTATAATCTTGCTGCCCAGTCATTTGTCCAGGCTAGTTGGGAGCAGCCAGTTCTAACAGGTGAATTCACCGCCTTAGGTGTGGTTAGGGTGCTTGACGCAATGAGACTTGCCAGTCCAAACTCACGATTCTACCAGGCGAGTTCTAGCGAAATGTTTGGCAAGGTTCAAGCAGTTCCTCAGACGGAAATGACCCCATTTTACCCACGCTCTCCATATGGAGTAGCAAAAGTTTATGGTCATTGGATCACAGTTAATTATCGCGAGTCATACAATCTTTTCGCTGTATCGGGAATTTTGTTTAATCATGAATCTCCAAGAAGAGGGCTAGAGTTTGTGACGCGAAAAATTGCCAACGCGGTAGCAAGAATTAAGCTTGGAAAACAACAATTTGTAGAGCTAGGAAATCTGGATGCCAAGAGAGATTGGGGATTTGCTGGAGATTACGTGGAAGCTATGTGGCTGATGCTCCAACAAGACACTCCGGAAGATTATGTTATCGCCACAGGCCAAACACACTCGGTGAGGGATTTTTTGCAACGTTCTTGCGAAGCGGCTGGAATTCCAGACTGGGAAGCTATTTATAAGCATAATCCCAAGTATGACCGTCCCGCTGAGGTAGACCTCCTTGTTGGCGATCCAACTAAAGCAAAAGAAAAGCTTGGCTGGGAGCCCAAGGTCTCTTTTGAAGAATTAGTTAGAACCATGGTTGAAGCGGAATTAGAAAAAGAAAGTGAGTAATCTCATGAAAAGACGTGCTGTCGTTATTATTCCAACTTACAATGAGAAAGATAATATCGTTGTGACGGTAGGAAAATTGCTCGAAGTTTTCAAAGAAATAAGCACGTGGAACATGGAAATCTTAGTTGTCGATGACACTTCGCCTGACAAAACTTATGAAGTGGTTAAAGAACTTCAGAAGAAATTGCCCAACTTGCATCTGCTTGTTAACAAAAAGAAAAGCGGTCTCGGCGGCGCATATTTAGCTGGCATGGCTCGAGCTTTTGGTGATCTTAAGGCCGATTTGGTTTTTGAGTTTGATGCCGATCTTTCACATGATCCGACAAAAATTCCTGCATTCTTGCAAGCAATTGATTCTGGAAGCGACATGGTCCTCGGATCTAGATATATTGCTGGTGGGGGGATTCCCAAGGATTGGGGGGCTCATAGAAAATTTCTGAGCGTTTTTGGTAACTTGGTCATCATGTCAGTCCTAACTCGTTTTTCGATCAGAGACTGGACAACCGGTTTCAGAGCAATAACCAAAAAAGTTTATGACGCTGTCCATCCCAACCTAAGCTCAGAGCGATTTTCTGGCTACACTTTTCAGATTGGTTTTTTGTACACGGCTGTAAAAATGGGTTTCAAAATTTCAGAAGTTCCTTTTGTTTTTGTCGATAGAACTCATGGCCAGTCAAAGCTCGGTCCAGAATATATTAAAAATACACTGTTATTTATTTTTAAAGTCCGTCTTCAAGAAATATTCGCCTCTCGCGTTTTCAAGTTCGCAGTCGTTGGAGCTACTGGTGCCATAATTCAGCTTTCGTCGCTGACCTTGTATCGGCTAATAGTGCCCGAGTTTTCATACTCTTTTTTGACAACATTTTTTGTAGCGACTTTTGCCAGTATTGAGACGGCCATTATTGCCAACTTTTTCCTGAATAATATGTGGACATTCGCCGACAGGCAACTAGAGAAAGGCAGAAAGATACTCAAGTTTATTCAGTTTAATCTTACCTCCGCAGGGTCACTGCTGATTCAGCTACTTATTGCAGCACTTGGAGAGGCAATAATTGGATTGCGTCCACTTTTTACAATTCCATTCGTCGGTTTTGTGGTTGAGTCAGGTTTGATTTTTGCTGTTACCGGAATTTTAGTTGGTATGGTCTGGAATTTCTTTGCTTACACGACATTCATTTGGAAAAAGAAAAAGTAGTCGCAGTATGTTTAAACGTACGTGGTGGTTTCCCAATTGGCATTTAACAGTCTCAGGGATTTTGCTAACTTTAATTGTCATCATTGCTTGTATTGTCAGATTTTGGAACATTGGTGGATCATTAATGTTTCTTGGAGATCAAGGTCGCGATGCTCTGATCGTTTCTCATTTAATTTTAGATAAAGACTTAGTTTTTGTTGGCCCCGTGACAAGTGTCGGTAACATGTACCTTGGTCCGTTTTACTATTATTTCATGGCGCCGTTCTTGTTTTTATCATATCCAAGTCCTGTCGGACCAGCCGTTGGTGTTGCCATTGTGAGTATCTTGACCATAATTATTCTCTATAAATTCATCGAACGGCTTTTTGGAACTCCTGAGGCGCTTATTGTCAGCATCATTTTTGGTTTCTCATCAACAATTGTTTCTTACAGTCGCTTTAGCTGGAATCCGAATTTAGCGCCATTTTTCTCAGTTTTACTTCTCATTGGTCTTTTTAAAGTAGTGGCGGAGAAACAATATAAATATTGGTTGCTGGTTGGTCTTTCTGTGGCAGCTTTGTTGCAGCTACACTATGTGACTTTGCTAGTCGTGCCAGTAATTGGCTTAGTGTGGCTTTACTCTCTCAAAGATTTAATAACCACCAAGAAAGTTGCAAAAAATATCTCTTGGTCCATTGCCGCAGCTGGAGTAGTGCTTTTGTCATTCTTTCCTTTGTTTTTATTTGATCTAAAACATGATTGGTTAAATACCAAGGCGTTCTTAGATATGTTTTTAAGTGGGAACTTTCAAGAATCAGGTCCAGTATTTGCAAAAATCCAAACAGTTCTCAGAGAAACTCATGGCCGCGGCATGCACATCTTTTTCGAAACAATCATTGGTAAATATCGGGATCTGAACTCTGCTTTGTATTGGCTGACTTTAATTGGCACAGCAGGCATGATAATTAGGAGCAAGGGAAAGAAAAAGTCCTTTTTGATCTTGGTTTCTTTATTCATAATAGTTGCCATTTTTGGATTAAGCTTTTACACAGGAACAGTATTCGATCACTACATACTCTATCTTTTGCCAATGGCGAGTATTTTACTTGGGCTGATTTTGGCAGTGTTTTGGCGCTGGGGAGCTATTGGAAAAGCCGTCGTTTCTTTAGCCCTTATTTCTTTTCTAGTTTTTAACTTTCCCAGATATCCTTTTAAAGATGGTGGCCTAAATATTGCTTTCATAAAAAAGACTACAGACTACATTCATACTTTTGTGCAGCCAGGAGAAAAATACAATATTATGCTTCTATCTGCTTCAAGAGATAGCTACGGCCAAAACTATCGTTATTTTTTGGAAACGGATAGAGACCGGTCGCCAGTATCTCCAGACGACTATCTGTCCGCTGAGACACTCATAGTCATTAACGAAGAAAAGGTCGCGCCAGATCCTTTGTCATTGCCAATTTATGAGCTTGTAGTTTTTCCTACAAAGGAAGCTTCTGAGATAATTAAACTGCCTCATGGACCAGAATTAATCGTGTTACGAGCACCAAAAGACTAGTGTATGATGATCCCATGCAACCAGAGCTTTCGGTAATTATTCCATCCTATAACGAAATGAAAAACCTCAAGAGAGGAGTCCTTGAAGAGGTGCTTTCTTATTTGGAAAAATCACCAAAAAGTTGGGAGTTAATTCTCTCTGACGATGGGTCTAATGACGGCACCAAAGAGGAGCTTTTAGAATTCGCAAAAAAAGACCAGAGAATTAGAGTGCTGACCAATTCTCATGTTGGAAAAGCTGGCGTAGTCAGCGCAGGCATGTTGGCTGCCAATGGAGAGTGGAGGTTGTTTACAGACTTCGATCAATCTACTCCGCTTCCAGAGTTAGATAATCTTTTTAGGTTTGCTAATGAGGGCTTTGATGTGGTCATTGGTTCACGAGAGATAGCTGGAGCAAAGCGTGACGACGAACCATTTTATCGCCATGCTATGGGCAAGGTGTTCAACATGTTTGTGCAGCTTCTCGCAGTTCCTGGAATTTATGACACGCAATGTGGTTTTAAGCTTTTTTCAAAAAAGGCAGCCCTCGAACTTTTCTCAAAGTTATACGTTTATGGTTCCCAGCAAGAACGCTTAGATGCTTATACCGGAGCTTTTGACGTAGAACTTTTATTTTTAGCCAATAAATTTGGTTATAAAGTCAAAGAAGTTCCCATAGTCTGGTCCCATGCTGAGAGTGATAGAGTAAGTCCAATCAAGGATTCATTGAGAATGTTTCGCGACATTTTACGAATTCGCCTGGCTGAGATTTTAGGTAAGTACTAGGCACAAGGTACTATGAAGCAATTTTGGGTTTTCTGGTTGGGTTTGTTGGCTTTTTCTATCTGGAGTTTTGGCTTAACTGATCCAAATTTAGTTTTAACTTCTTTCGAGCCTTATTTAAAATTCCAATACAAGATTTGGCATTTTGCCGCTGACTATCGCCAAGTTTATACCTACATCTATATGGGCATAATCTCCTGGCTATTTATGAGTTACTTTTGGTTGGTGAAGTGGCTAAGACAAAACAAGCTTTCGCTAAATGTAAAGAACGCAGTCTTGTGTTTTTTTGTTTTGATTTCACCGCTCTTGTTTTCATACAACGCTCTTTCTCATGACGTATTTAATTATTTATTTAATGCCAAAATGGTTGTTCTTTATCAGGCTAATCCGCACATAAAGGTAGCCTTGGATTTCACTAGTGACGACTGGACAAGATTTATGCACAACACGCATACGCCAGCTCCATATGGATATGGTTGGACTTTCTTTTCTCTAATTCCTTTTAGTCTTGGATTTGGAAAATTCACATTTACTTGGTTGCTTTTTCGTTTGACCAGCGTTGTAAGTCTGATACTTACTTTTATAGCCCTGCGGGTTTTTGCCAAAGTCACTAAAATCAAAATAGAATTAGCTGATCTGGCATTATTTTTTCTTAATCCTCTGGTTTTAATTGAAATAATCAGTAACCAACATAATGACTTGTGGATGATGGCGCCAATTATATTTTCTATTGCCATTCTTGCTCGCAAGCCAACTAGAAATTTATTCAGAACTCTTAGTCTTTCGGGTCTACTTTTTTTAACATCAATCTCAATTAAGTATGCGACCCTGGCGCTGACTCCATTATGGTTATTAGTCGCAGCAATCTATCGTTTTGAAGAACAGCTATTCCAGAATTTAAGAAGGCGCTTTCATCTTCCAGAGAAAATAATAAATGTCGGCATCAGTTTCTTTTCAAATAAATTTTTTGGCTTGGTCCCGACAGCAGCTGCAATTTTGATGCTGTTGCCTCTTTTCACCGAGCGGTCCCAGCAATTTCTGCCATGGTATTTAGTTTGGTCTTTGGTCTGGCTGCCATTTATAAAGTCACCTATTATAAAATCAACACTGATAGTTTTTAGTCTTTCCTCTCTGCTAAGATACCTGCCATGGATTTGGGAAGGCGGGTATGGACTGGAAGCTCTTGGTCAGCAAAAGATGATTACTTGGCTAATTCCAGCAGCTTGGCTTATTTTCCAATTAGCAAAAAGTAAGAAAACTTCCCCTAGTGAACCAGTCGAGTTATTTGGAAAAACAATAGATGATTAAACTCTTGAGAAAAAACTGGTTCGCTTTAGCAGTATTATCGATATTAGTTTTATACGTTTTTACTCATCTTTGGCGTCTATTGGAGCTACCAGTATTTGCTGACGAATCAATTTATATTCGTTGGGCTCAGCTGATTATTGATGACTGGAGAGAGTATCTGTTTTTTCCTATGAACGATGGTAAGACGCCTTTGTTCATCTGGATGATGGTTCCCTTTCAATTTATTTTTTCGGATCAGCTATTTGCCGGCAGGTTTGTGTCAGTTGTTATTGGCTTGGGACAAATTGTTGCGACCATGTGGGTAGCAAAGCTCTTTGGCGGAAAAAGAGTTTCCATGGTTTTAGCTGGTCTTTTCATAGCCATAACTCCATTTTGGTTTTTCCACCATCGAATGGCCTTGATTGATGCGACCCTGGCATTTTTCTTGACCCTTACTATTGGCTTAGCAATTCAGTCTTTCAAAAACAAAAGAAAGCTTTCAATTTTAGTTGCGGGAGCGATTTATGGTTTGGCATTTTGGACAAAGATCCCTGCCTTACTTTTTGCTCCAGCGATTGCGCTGCTTGCATTTTTGCCAGCTAAAAAAACACACCTTGAAAGGTTTTGGTTGCTGGTCACAACGGGAGCAGTTGTCATTTTAGGAGGTCTATTCTTTGTATTACTAAAAACCCAACCTTCATTTTCTCAACTATTCTCACGAGGCAATGATTTTCTTTATCCAGTCAGTGACGTCCTATTTCATGGCTTCTATAAAAATACCCTACCAAACATCCCAGTTTATCTAGGTTACTTCTGGGCATATCTTACCCCCGCAATTTTGGTTTTGATGCTCTTGGGATTATTCATTCGAAAAACGCGAAGAACAACCCTGATCCTAATTCTCTCAGCCTTAGGTTTCTTTTTGCCAATAGCCATTCTAGGAAAGTCCGTTTATCCGCGATACTTCCTGCCAGTAGCAATTCCCCTAACCATTGGAGCCAGTTTGGTTCTAGAGAAGTTAATTAATTTTGCCAAAGCTAAAAGATTTAGCCTTAAAAAGAGATTGATCGCCGCTCTTGCTGTTGGCGTTTTAACAGCCAACGTAGTCACTTCGTCAGCATCATTCATTTTTCCAGCGTTAACCAATTCGAACATGATTCCATTTGTAGAGCCAGATATTGTTCAGTACCTGACCGAATGGTCATCAGGACATGGTATTTCAGAAACAGTAAGTTTAATTCAGGAACAAGCGCGTCACCAGTCTGTGGCCGTCGCTACAGAGGGATATTTTGGAACTTTGCCAGACGCGATCCTAATGTACCTACACAGAAGAGACGTGTCTAACATTTCTGTGCAGGGAGTGGGTCAACCAATCAGGGGAATTTCTCCAGAGTTCATTAAGTTTTCCAAGAATTATGATTCTGCCTGGTTGGTAGTTAATAGTCACAGGATGCTCATGGATACTGAAAAAATTAGTCTGGTCGATGAGTTTTGTAGACCACTTAACGGCCCGTGCCTGCAAGTTTGGGATATTTCATCTCTGAGAGATGCTAAGCCTTAGAAAAGACTAGCAACAAAAATTGCGAGAAAGAAAACTCCAATTCCTCCGATTACATCAATAATATAGTGTTGCTTTATAAATACAGTTGAGGCAGCAATTAGAGTCCCCAGGGTCAAAAGTGGCATTGAGTAATGAGGATATTGAAGCGCCAAAAAATGGCTAGCAATTAGGGAGTTGAAAACATGCCCAGACGGAAATCCATTGGTATCCCCGTCATGTCTGTAGGTGAAATTTACGAGCCATGCCAATAGTCCTTTCTCCTTCCTCTTCTTTCGTGGAACCCCATTCGGCAATAAATACCAGATAGTTGCTGCAATCACTTCTGCCACGATTGTTGAGATTAAGAATGGGGTCATGAACGGAGATTTCCACAGCAGGGGAAAGCTGAGAAAAAGAAAAACTAAAAATAATTGATAGGGAATGATAAAAATTGACAAATATGGAATTTTTTCATCTAGTTTTGTCTTCCAAAAATAGAGACTTTTTCGTTTATTTAATGGAATGTATGTCGAGTACAAGATTGCTGTAATTGGGATGAGAATTAGGTTTGGTGTCACGATAAACCATGATAAGGTGTCTGATAACAGAATACAATCGGTTTTTTCTCTAATTCGCTCTTGCCGAGTAGCCAATACCCTTAACAGTTTGGATGCAGCTTCCATAATTTCTCATGTGCATTCTTAATCTTCGAACATAAACATCAATCGTTGATTTTTCTGGGGTCCGATCAATCGATCCCCAGACAGAGTCTATTATCATGTCTCTTGTTACAATCTGGTTTTTGAAGCGAAACAAACAGGCTAGGATGTCAGACTCACGACGTCTTAGTTGGACTGGAATAGTGTCTAGATATAGATGAGCAGTTTCTGGTTGGAGACTCACTTGTCCAAGCGTTAGTAAGGCTCCTGGTTTATATTTTTGCATTTGTAAGAGCTTGCGGCAGTAGTGGCTAATAACGATATGATTCAGGGGTTGTTTGAGATGAAGATCTGCGCCAACGGCAAGTAATAAAGCTGTTTTGAATTGAGTTGTCTTCGTCGTGACAATGATAATTTTTGTTCCAAACGACATGTTGTTGAGTTGCTCAACAAACTGGATCACTGCGTGATGCGGCTGAGCAACTGATATTAAAACCAAGTCGAAAATTTTCTGTTCAACTAGTTCATACGCTCTTTCAATTGAGAAAGCGTCTGTATATTCATAGCTTTGAGAAATACTGTCTGCAGCCAATCGCGTGTCCCGGCTGTGGGCTAGTGTCACATGGAGTATTTTCTGATTCATGTCTGTTACAATATCTTCTAACTTCCCGAGTAGTGAAGTGGCATCACGACAGGTTCTGACCCTGTTATCCCAGGTTCGACCCCTGGCTCGGGATCACTTATTTTTTTTATCAATCTCCTTCGTTGACTATTAGAGCAGCAGACTTTTCTTTCCCCCAATGAATTAAACTTATTCATTTAATTGCAGTATTTGCTCCATTACATTTGTTCTCAATCACGAAAGGAGAGGAATGATTGAGCGAGAAATGGATTTGAAGCAGCCTGAAAATGAGTCAGAAAAAGATTTTTGGGAAGAAATATACTCAAGACCAATCCCAGAGCCTAAGTCAACTGATGGCTGGCAACAAGTAGAAATTCAGGACGTTGATGAGCAAATGATCTCACTTTCCGAGCATGGAGGACCAAGAATTGTTGTAAGGCCGGCATACTATGAAGCCGGTTTTTGTAATGGAGAAGAAGAGCAAATGGTGAGGGAGAGTTTATTTTATGCTTTACAGAAAGCAGCCAACGCATTGCCAGAAGGCTATAAGTTAGTGATTTTGGATGGGTGGAGGTCAATAGAATTACAACAAGAAATCTACGATCGACATTACAAGTCACTTTTAAAAGCTTATCCAACGCTGAGTCCAGATGAACTCCATGAGTTATGTCAGCTTTTTGTATCCCTCCCTTCTGATGACGAAGCGCGTCCTTCCCCACATTACACTGGCAGTGCTGTAGATGTCACAATTCAAGATGAAAAAGGTAATTTACTATGGATGGGATCAGAGTTTGATAGCTTTACTGAAAAAGACGCGATAGATTACTTTGAAAATCCCTGGTTGACCCTATCAGAACACGATAAGTTAGCTCAGAGAAATAGAAGACTACTCTACTACGTGATGGTCGAGGTAGCTGGGCTGATTCCAAACAAAGAAGAGTGGTATCACTTTGACGGCTGGAATCAGAGAGCGGCAAAAGTCAGGGGCGGCGTTGCAATTCACGGGACTCCAATGATGTACAACAATCATCCTTGAAAGGAAATGTATGAACCAAAAACCAACTCTTTTTATCCTGTTTGGAGGTGTATCCTCAGAACATGACGCATCTTGCAAATCTTTTGAGCATATAAATGAAAGACTGAGTTCAGAAAAAATTGCGTCTACCTTTTCTAATATTAAAATTGCTTTCATTAATCGCGCTGGAAGAGCTTCAGTTCTAGCTCACTTGCCAGGAGAGTCGATTTTATATTATCAAAGAAAGTCCTCAAATTTGGATATGGTTGCACTTCTAAACCAACTTTCTAATGAGAACCAATATATCTTCTCCTTGCTACATGGTCAGCACGGCGAGGATGGCTGCATTCAAGGACTTGCTGAGTTTATGTCTCTGAGAGGCTCTTTTGGGTCAGTGCTTGGGTGTTCGCTCGCAATGAGCAAATATCACTGTAATAGGTTTGTTTCAGGCACATTTAGGGGACTCAAGGTGCCTAAGACGCTGGCCGTTACCAGCGCGAATGAGGTGAAAGAGATCTCAAAGCTATGGAAGAAAGGTTCCAGGGTGGTAATTAAGCCAAGCTCACTTGGAGCAAGTATTTTGACTGAGTTGTTTACGATTAATAAAGACAGTCATGTCGCAATGGAGAAATTGATTTCCTCGATTCTGAAGTTTGATCGTCGAGCCTTGGTTCAAGAATTTATTTCGGGTGAAGAATACTCTTGCGGCTGCATTGAGAGAAACGGCAAGGTAGAGGTGTTGCCACTTATTAAGATTTCTACTGCCACAGGCTTTTTCGGTCATGCCGAGAAACATATCTCGGGCAAAAATTCAGAGGATGTGGTTGAGATAAATAGAGAGACTTTAATACATAAGACAATCAAGAGACTAAGTAAAAAGTTATTTGTTGACATCGGCCTTCAGCACGTTGCCCGTTTTGATTTTAGAGTTGATGGCGATGACATATATTTTCTCGAAATAAATCCACTACCTGGAATGATGGAAGGAAGTCTTTATCCGAAGATGTTGAGAGCTAGCGGCTACGGAGTAGAGGACGTGATTGTGGAGAGCTTTAAGAATGAAATTGGAAGACAGAAGAAAGCAACAACTTTTAGATATCACATAGATTGATTTATGAATTTAAAAACAATAGGACTCCTTGGAGGCGTAGGTTGGACTTCAACCATGGAGTATTACCGGAGATTGAACGAAGCTGTTTATCACGAATTAGGTGGACACAACTCTGCAAAAATATTGCTTTCAAGCGTGAATTTTGATGACATTCTAGAATTCCAAAGCTCGGGTGATATAAATGCAGAAGAGAGTTTTCTAGAAATAGAGATGTCCAAATTAGAGAAGGCTGGTGCTGATTGTATTGCCATTTGCTCCAACACAACAAATAAGACCGCAGCCCGCCTGGCCAACAAAGTGAGTGTCCCTCTCCTAAATTTGCCTGAGTTAGTTGCGAGCAAGGTCGCCTCTTTAAACATCAACAAGGTGGGTTTGCTTGGAACTAAATACGTGATGTACGGTTCGTTTTACAAAGATTATTTTTCAAAACTTGGAATTGAAACAATAGTTCCTAATGCAAGCGACGGCGCTTCTGTTCATACGATTATTTATGACGAGTTGGTTAAGGGCTCGGTGCTCGCGAGGTCTGCAGCTGAGGTTGATAGAATCGCTATCTCGCTTATGACCAGTGGAGCGGAGGCAATTGTTTATGGCTGTACTGAGCTGCCGTTGCTTTTAAAATATAGCTCTGGACAGTATCCAGTAATAGATACCATTGCTGTTCACGTGGAGGCATTGAGAAAGTTTATTTTTCCAGATGAAAAACTCTAGAGAGTCTAATCCGACGACTTCAATTCCTTACTTCGCGCAGTGGGAATCACCCGATCTAGTATCAGAATTTATTAATAAAGGCAGAAGTCCTAAGTCTGATCCACGATGGAAAGAATCAGGGGCAGAATCTAAAAAAGAGTATGCATACTGGAGTCCAAATATTTGTGGCATGGCTTGCTTAAAGATGATTTTGGCTGAAGTTTCTGGAATTGCCTATCCCCTAATTGTTCTTGCAAAACAGGCGACGGAGTATGGTGCCTATATCCCATCCGGAGATGAGGTTCTCGGACTATACTACGCCCCCTTTTGTGATTTCCTAAATAATGAGCTCGGTTTCAACGCCTGGTATTCCTCAAGCTTGACCCTGTCCCAGATTGATAGTGAGATTAGAAAAGGCTCGTTTGTGATTGCCTCGGTACATCCAAGCATAAGGACTCCGGAGAGTTTGCCACCGTCTAAGGGTGGTCATTTAGTGCTTATTACTAGCGTTGATAGAGGAAATCAACAAATTACCTTTCACAATCCTTCAGGATTGACGAAAGAAACTCAGGAGAATGCAGTGCTAAAAATTGAAGTATTTGAGAAATTTTACGCAGGCAGAGGAATAGTGATATCTTGAGGTCTCTGGCCTATAAAACAACCCTCAAGAGGGCAGTAGTGTGCTGAAGCTACTGCCCACCAGAGGGCTGTGTATCAATATATTTTTGATATTGAAAATTATAACTATACGTATCTGATATGTAAATAGCGAATTACTAATTGCTATATAAGTATTCTTGAAGCCGCCTGAGCTCTCGCTCTCGGCGCAATTTAAATGCGGAGTGCTGAAAACCAAGTTTTGAGATGAGTCTTTGCAGGTGATTAACGCCAACATGATGGCTCCAAACCACGTATGTGGCACCAGCGTCATAGAGTTTAAGCGCATCCTGTGGTGAGTTTGCAAAGACGAGAATGATAATTTTTGGATTGATTGATTTCAGGTGTTTAACAATGAGCGAATTAACCTCCATGTCAGTTATGGAAAGAATTGTCAATTTGGCATGTTCAAGTGGCAGCTCTTGCAGAAATTCTACATTTCCCGCATCCCCATAAAAATGATTAATACCCTTTTCTTTTAAGTTTGAAATTACGTCGGGATTAAAGTCAACAATTACGGAGCTGTAGTCGGAGCGCTCAAACAATGGCAAAAACTGACCTCCAGCATCAAGATATCCAAAAAGAAAGATGTCGTACTTATCTTGGTGAGTGCGTTTTTTATTTGTCTTTTTTCTAAACTCTAAAAATCTTAGGTAAGGATCAAGTTTGACGTAAATTTGGTCAGCATACAAAATCAGATAGGTTGAACCCGCGATTGTCAGCAATCCAACTAGGGTAATTATTGTCAGAGTCTGCTCGGACACATGTCCTAGCTGGCCACCAAGGCTAGCTAAAATTAATGAGAACTCACTGATTTGGGCCACAGTCAGGCCTGCCATAAAGCCAGTTCTCCTATGATATCCAAGCAGGTTCATAAGAACTAGAACGATGATCGGGTTTCCGATAAGAACGAAAAGAGAAAGAATAATAACTGGCAAGAGCAGCGTCAAAGAAGCCGAGAGCACTAGTTTTGAGCCAAGCAAAATAAAGAAGAGAATTACAAAAAAGTCTCTTAGGGGTCTTAATCTAGAACTCATTTCATCTGCAAAGTCAGATGATGATAAGGCTACTCCAGCTGCAAGGGCCCCAATCTCTATGGAAAAGCCAACAAAGGCAAAAAGCGAGGCAATGACAAGTCCCCAAGTAAGTGAGAACAAGAATAAAAGTTCCGTATTTCTACTTGCGAACTGAGCCAGCTTGGGCAAGATATATTTCCCAAAAATAATAAGAAGCAGTAATAAACCAACTCCTTTTAGCAAGGTGTCGGTTATTATTGCGGTGAAGTTTGAGCCATTGCTAGCAGCCATTGCGGATACGACAATTAAGATTAGGCCGGCAATAATATCTTGGACTAATAAGAATCCGATCGATATTTTTCCATACAGAGTCTGGATATCACCTCTGTCCGCAAGAAGTTTTAGGACGATGATGGTGCTGCTAAAGGTTAAAGCTACTGCTACGTAGGCGGCCTCGATGGTTGAAAACCCTAGGACTAGAGAGATCCCGAAGCCGATAATTGAAGTGAATAGAACTTGCCCCAAGCCTGTTATCGCCGAAACTGAGCCAACTTCCTTAATAATTCTTGGGCTAAGATGAAGGCCAACGATAAATAGAAGCATCGCGATCCCAAATTGTGAAAAAATCTCGAGGGTTTCGTGCGCCTTGATTAGATTCAGGATCGATGGCCCGACAATTACACCAGTGAGAATATACCCAATCACAAGTGGCTGTTTCATTAGGCGAAGAACAAATGAGAAGATGGTGGCGCAGAGGAGAATGAGTGAAAGTTCAAAAAAAATCGGCATAATATTTGACTAAGTATAAAGATCAGTCTGATATTGATTTAGCATTCTTGCTGCACTAAATTCACTTGCATAGTCAATTGAGTTGCCCATCATTTCGACCCATCTTGACGGAAAAGACTTTCCCTCTTTTTCATAGTAAAGAGGAACAATCTCCCTTTCAAGGGTGTTGTATAAATGGTCACTTATATTATTTGAATCCAATACCCATCCTTTTCCATTCCAATCAACTTCCGCTGCCCAGCCGTCGGCAACTGTGCAGTTTAAGACACCATTAGACAGCGCCTTCATCCCGGAGGTGCCACAGGCTTCTCTTCCAATCTCTGGGGTATTTAGCCAAATATCTGAACCACGAGTCAGAGCCTTTGCCACATCAATGTCGTAGTTGGGAACAAAAAGTGCACTTCCGCTAAGCTCTCGTTGCATATACTTAATGATTCTTTGCAAACGTTTTTTCCCATCATCATCTAGTTGGTGGGCTTTGCCTGCTATAAGTAGTTGGACGGGCCTATCTGCATTTTTAATGATTGCCTGTAGACGAGCGATGTCAGCAAAGATGGCGTCGGCACGCTTATATCCAGCGATGCGCCTTGCCCAGGTTATTACCAATCGCTCGGGATCATACGAATAACCTGTTCTATTAGTTACGAATTCTGCAAGCTGCTTTTTTTCTTGCATGTGAGCTGCCCAGAGAGCCTCAGGATTTTCAGACCTAGAGGCAACCGATTCAGATTGCCAGGTTCCAAAGTGGACTCCGTTAGTAATGGAGACCCAATCATATTCTGGCCACTGTTGTCTTGAAAGCTGAGTATGGATTTTACTTACTCCGGAGGATTTTCTAGAAGCCCTGAGCGCAAAAGTTGTGGTGAAGAAACGGTTTGAATCATCATTTTTTCCAGGCAAAAGTAATATATCGGGATGAACACCAAGCTTTGCAGCGTAAGGTGTAATAAAGGCTCTGAGCAGATCTGCTGGATAGTTTACATTTCCCGCAGCTACCAAAGTATGATTCGTGTAAACAATTTTTTTTCTAGCTAGTTCCCAGGCTTGTGAGTAGTTAAGATCATAACGATGCTGCAAGTTTACAATTAGCTCCCAAATAAGAAAACTTGGTCTGCCCTCATTAACATGATAAATGCTTGGAGAGATTCCTAGAGTTTCTAATAATCGAACGCCTCCAATGCTGAGCAAGAGCTGTTGTTTTATTTGTAGTTCCTCACTGCCGGCATACAGCTCCTGAGTAATACTTCGCTCGTGAAGCTGATTTTGATCAGTTTCGGAATCAAGAAAGTACAAGGTAACAGTCGGACCTAAAACCCATTTCCAAACTCTAAGCCAAATAGTCGTGTTTCCAAGCTCTACTTTTATAAAAAGGGGTTGGTCACCTTGGTAGACATGTTCCAGACCAACAGAAAGAGGATCGAACAGGTAATCTTTGTCAGATTGCCAGCCTTCAGAAGAAATTTCTTGAACAACATTATGCCCGCGGTACATAAGTCCAACGCCTACCATGGGTACTTTTTCGTCAGCTGCTTGTTTTAGAGTATCGCCCGCCAAAATTCCAAGGCCTCCGGCATAAATGGGGACGGCACTAGATATACCAAACTCAGCAGAAAAGTAAGCAATCGGATGTTCCGGTGAAAGGGGCAGGCCAGTCATGATTAAATCTAGAGGACAAATTGTCCGTTAGAGTATATTATCAGTTTTTCACCAGAAACCAGAGTAGCAGTTACCTCACGCTCGACGGTGCTGACTATGTCTGTGTGTTCTGCGGACTCGTTATAGCCAAGTTTCTCCCAGTCCTTTTTGGGAACTGAGGATGCGTTGCCAGTGTCGTCTCTGAAACAATCTTTATATGACATACCAATCGCGACGTGCATGTTGCCTTGAGGCCCACCAATATTTTCGTCATAAAGTGTTTCGGCCATGGGGTGAGTAATTCTGGATAGCCGATTGTCTGTCAGTGAGTACTCCCCAAGTTTGTCGGCATTTTCAGTCTTTATCATTTCAAGCAAAAATTTCTCCCCTTGAGAAGCACTCGCATTAACAATGACTCCGTTCTTAAATTCAAGCCTTATGCCAGAAATCACATTCCCATAACGATAGAGCGGTTGGTTAAACTTTATCCAGCCGTTGGTTCCCCTCCAATCAGGAGAGGTAAAGAGCTCAAAACTTGGAATATTGCGATTAGCTCCTCCTTTCCACCAGCGATTGGCCCCGATTTTTACGGTTAGATCAACATCTGGGCCTTTTGAATGAAGAGAGTCGATTCTCAAATCATTGAGTTTAGACTTAATTTTTTGTTGAGTTTCTTTGACTCTTTTCCATTCGGAGATTGGGTCGTCGGCATCCAGAAAGCAAGCGTGGATTATTTGTTCCCAGTACTCTTCAATGGAAAGTCCGACTAATTCAGCTTTAGCGTCCACCCCCCAAAGTCCAATGGTCCAGGTATGTTTGCCAGTGCTTTCTTTTTCAAACAACCAGTCGCGGAATTTTTTTCGTGCATCGCGAGCCAGGAGGATTTTCTTTGGTTCAACTTCGGCGAGCAAAAAAGGGTCAACGTCTGCTAAAACAACCAGGCTATGGTCAATCATATCTGCTCTGGCTCTCATATATTTTTCGGAGAAAAAAGTTAGTTGATCATTGTTTGCTAAGTTGTAATAATCCTTCTCGAATCCTGTGGCGGCAAGGCGAACAATTGGATGACCACCAGCACGTAGAATTTCATTCTGGAGCTCAAGGGCAAGGGGTTTGGCTATATCTGGAACAACACACTCCACCACCTCTCCTGGTAAAATTCCGTCTTCCTGCCCCAGGGCGAATCGCACCAGAACGCGTGCGTAGTTTTCTAGAATTTTTTTGGGAGGTACATAGGTTTTCATATGGTTAGACTTTCTAAATATTTATTGAGTTTTCTGAACGCTTGGCCACGGTGAGATAACTTATTTTTTTCTTCAGGCGTGAGTTCAGCTAGGGTTTGATCGCTCTCAGTTGGAATAAAGATTGGATCGTAGCCAAAACCGTTGCTTCCTTTTCTTTGACTCGAAATTTCTCCGTTTAGTGTCCCCGTGAAGTACTTTTCCTCTTCAGTCTCAGGGTCGAAAAGACAAATGGTTGTGACAAAACTTGCTGCTCTATTTTTTTGGTTTTTCAGTTTATCTAGAATGGCTGTGCAACGGTCTTCGTCACTTCCCTTTACCCATCTCTTAGAGTTAACACCCGGATTTCCGTCAAGAGCTGAGACAACCAAGCCAGAGTCATCAGCAGCTGTGATCGTCTTTGCTTTTTCGGCAAAGGCCTTAGCTTTTAACAAAGCATTTTCGGCAAATGTTGCCCCTGTCTCTTCTACGTCTCCTACAAATTCAATAGCTTCTGGAAAAATGATTCTATGCTTACTTTTTTCGAGTATACGGACTATCTCTCGCTGTTTATTGCGATTCTTTGTTGCGATCAAAACTGTCATCAACTCCCGCCGCCGAACATTCCGCCAAGTCCGCCGGTCATACTTGAAAGTTTTTTTGCGGCGAGCTCTTGGGATTTTTTAATAGCTTCATTTAGAACTGTCACGGCCTCTTCACTAGTAATTCCTTGAACTGAAAATTGTTTAATTTTTTGATCACCAGAGATAACAACAACGATGTCACCTTTTTCTATTCGAATATCTTCTGCGGCCAGCTCTTGCTGCATCTGCTTTGCTTGTTGTCTTAGCTTGTTGATGTCGCCGAGTGCTTTAAGTGGGTTTGCCATGTGTTTCCTCCTATAATATTTCGCATGCTGCGTATGAGGGATTCTACTACATCAAAGCCTGAGCTGCTAGCTCAGACAATTTTGCTGGAGCCTCTACGAGCTCTGAATCGCTAGGAGCGGTAACAACCTCGAACTGGACCTGAAGCATTCCTCCAGAAAGCTCTTCGAGAGTACTCATTAGTAAATTAAAAAATTTGGGTTGCTCTAGTTGTTCTTTGTGGAAGTGATAATAAACTTGGATTCTCAAGCTGTGTTCCTCTGGGGAAGAGGCTGTCGTAGAGCGAAGAAGAGTGGCTAATCCGAAGTTTTGATCTGAGAGACTTGAAATAACTTCTTCCCAGCGCTCACAGGCAACTCGAGCATTGCCGTGCGTTGTTCTATTTGAAATTTCGGGTGAGGGCTTGCTCACTGCTTTAACGACCTCTATCCGCTCGCTCTTTGGTGAGGCTGGAGTTGTTCTTTTTGGTTCAGATTTTGGAGGCGAGCTAGGAGGTTCTTTTTTTTTACGCTTTGATCTAGAAATGATATTAAGGAGAGCAAGCTCAAGCTGCAGGTGTGGGATTGGTGAGTTTTGGCTAGGTGCTAATTTGGAGATATCAGACAAGATATATAAGGCAGCTTCTGCTGAAAGCGAACCAACCTCTTTTGAGTTCAAAGTGGCCCTGACCAAGAGGTCGTGAAGATGGCCTGCAAAACCGCGCAAAAAGGTGGCCTCATCTTGGTTTACTTCTCTTAAATCTGTGAAAAATTGCATAATTTCGACTTCATTTTTTTCGAGAAGCAAATTAATTAATTGGGTGTAGTGGGAGTCTGTTTGTGACGAGAGCATCCGAGTCAAATTTTCTTCAGCTAGGGCATCAGCTTGATGGGCTTGCTCAAATAGCTTAATAGCATCGCGGAAACTGCCTTGGGCTGCGCGGCTTAAGAGTTGGGCAGACTCAGCTGAAAGTTTAATTTTTTCTTCTTGAGCAATTCTACTTAGGGCAGAGGTTAATTCTTGATCAGAGGCATTTTTGAATAAAAGCTCGAAGCACCTGGAGCGGATTGTTTCTGGAATTTTATGGAGTTCAGTCGTGGCCAGAATAAAAATAGCGTGACTTGGAGGCTCCTCCAGAAGCTTTAGGAGCGCGTTCCAGGCTTCTTGTGTAAGCATATGAGCTTCGTCCAAGATATAAACAGAAACGAGACCGTGTGAGGGTGACACAAAGGCAGATTCTTTGAGTTGGCGAATATCATCAATGCCTCTATTGCTTGCCGCATCCAGTTCTCTGACTACCGTTGAGTTGCCAGCGATTATTTGTTTAACTTCATGCGTATCTTTCTCTATATCTTTCAGAGGAGCTCGTTTTTTAGTAGGAGTTGATGATCGGTATTGGTCTAGAACTGCGGTCTCATTTTTATTGGAATTGAGAACAGCCGCAAGCACTCTCGCCGCAGTAGTTTTTCCAGTTCCTTTTGGTCCGGCAAAGATCAAACTTTGGGGGACATAGCCGGCTTTTAAAAATGAAGAAAGAGTTTCTCTAACGTGTTCAAGATGAAGATCTGAGATGCGTGTGGGCCGATGAGTGCGATTCCAAGCCATAATATTTATTCGTGGTGATAACCAAGTAAGTGCAACATGCCGTGTTCAAGATAGAAACTGAGCTGATCGTCAACAAGCTTACCATACCTGCGAGCTGTTTGTACCGCCATTGGGAAGCTAATTACGACATCGCCAAGGTGGGGCGGGATTCCTTCGGGAAGTGGGAAGTCGTCAAGTTGCTTTTTCTCGTGCTGGGGAAATGACAGCACGTCGGTGGTGCCATCATGTTTTAGCTCAGATTCATTTAGTTTTTTTATCTTTCGACTACCAACGACTGAGATATCTATTTGGGCTCTCTCGATTTTGTGTTCTTTTAAGACTCGCTCGGCAGTAGCTCGAAGCTGTTTTCGATTAATGGGGTAGCGTGAGCCAACAAAAAGGTTGATTTGTATCATATCCTGAATCCGAGTATACCGAACTTCTACCTACCTACAAGCTGGGATTGCAACTCAAGTAAAGTGCGATCGAGTCTTTCGCGAAGGGAGATCTTTATTTCCTCAGGTTGTTGTTGTAGCCATTTTTGTAATCCGCTGTAGTCATTGGAGCTAATTAGTTTCAAAACGAACTCACTTGATTCTTTCGGCAATTCTTGGATAAGTACAGCTGTGGCTGCATTTTGCAAAATTGCGTTTAGAGTATTTATGGCAGCGGACTGATCTTGAGACTGAAATAACTCAATAATTACAGCTCGTGCTTCTTCGTTAATTAGTAGTGAGAACCAAGGAGGATTTTTCATTGATCTAGGTTTACTCTCCCTGGGTGAACTGAGTCATTAGGAGGGATAAAAAATACGGCGACGATTCCCTGAGACATGGGAGACCAAATTTTTCCTTCCCTAATTACTCTGGAAGAACCGCCAAATTGATAAGAACTAGGATTGGGCAGAGTGCAGTCAGTAAGTTTGGCAACGACTGCTCTTTGTTCGAAAGGGTTCACAATCAGTAAATGGCGATTTCGATACCATTTCTTGTAATGGGCGTACTTTAGGTGCCAATCATCAAGCAAAAGTAGGTGGGCCGAAACCTCAAATTTAGCCTCTCCAGAGTCTTGTTGTGCCCAGCCAAAGGGAGATCTTCTTTTTGAAATTGGCACGGCCTGCATTTTGCCAAAGGTTCTTGGTAATTTGTGCTCGTCAAGCTCGGTAGTTACTTCGAAGCCGAATAAATCGCTCAATTGTTGTTCAAGATAAAGCTGCTCTTTCTTTTCTAAATTGGTAGGAGGTTTTAGACAAAGCGACTGCAGTTTTTGAAAAATTTCCTGTCTCTCCTGAGTAGGAATATGGGTTAATTCGCTGGAGGGTTCTATATTTGTAATCTCATCGGTTGTTGCTTCGGACTCTTCTTGAGCAATCTCTACTGGAAAATATTTTTCATACTCAGGAAGATCTCGAATATATTGAGCTCTTTTTTCAGAATAAAAGCTGTTTAGGGCGGATAGGCTGGTGGCTGGTGTTGTTTGCTGGGCGGGCATTCTTACTTACAGTATAGCGCGAGCGGCACTCAGACGCTCAAGAACGAGTTTTTTACCGAGAACGCTAATCATACTAAATAGAGGAGGGGTGGCTGCACTACCACTAACAGCGTAGCGCAACATCATAAAGTATTGTTTGGTTTTCCAGTCTTTTTCTTGTTGCAAAGCTCGGACGCTTTCTTCAATCTTTTCCTCTGACCAGATTTCCAAGTCATTCAAGGCTTTGGATGTATCATCTAGTTGCCCTTGGACTATTTCTGGTGTTGATCTTTTTGTAAGGATTTCTTTGTCAATATTAATGGCCCGATAGAAGAAGGCTGTCTGCGGTTCGAAGTCAGAGAGAGTGACAAGGCGCTCTTTGATGAGTGGCAAAATAGCTTCAGCTTGATCAAGACTACAATCTGCGGGAATGAATGGTTTCAGACGATTGAGAAGCTCAGCATCAGTGAGGTTGCGTATGTAGACGCCATTTATCCACTGGAGTTTATTGACATCAAAGACAACAGATTTAGAACTGATATCTTTCGGGTCAAAATACTTGATGTATTCATCCAGGGATAAAATTTCTTTTTGCTCAGGATGAGCCCAGCCGAGAATCATGAAGAAATTCAAGAGTGCTTCTGGTAAATAACCGGCATCAAGGAAGGACTGTGCGGAAACAGTGCCTTTTCTTTTGCTCATTTTGCCCTTACCGTCTGGATTCAAAAAGACGGGAATGTGTGCGTAAATTGGAGGTTCCCAGCCAAAGGCTTTGTAGATTAAGACGTGTTTTGGTGTCGAGCTGATCCACTCTTCGCCTCTGAGAACGTGAGTGATCCCCATAGCATGATCGTCAACAATAACAGCAAGATGATAGGTCGGGAATCCATCTGACTTCATCAGGACTTGATCGTCCACGTTGCTTGACTCAACAGAAATATCGCCTCGCAAAAGGTCGGTAAAAGTAACCGTAACATCCTTAGGAACTTTTAGTCTAATCACGTACGGTTCACCAGCCGCAACTCTTTTTAGAGCTTCTTCTTTCGGATAGTCACGATAGCGACCATCATATTTTGGAGGTAGCTTTTCAGCTCGCTGTTTATCGCGTAGTTCGGTTAGTTCCTCTGCGGTGGCAAAGCAGTAATAAGCCTTGTCATTGTCTAAAAGCAACTGAGCTGCTTCTTTGTAAATTTCTAGTCTTTCGGACTGTACGTAAGGCCCGAATGGTCCACCTTTTTCAGGTCCTTCATCCCAATCCAATCCATAGCCTTTAATGACTGAGAGAATTTTTTCGACCGCGCCATCAACTTTTCTTACTTGATCAGTATCTTCAATTCTAAGAATGAAGTCGCCACCATTATGCTTTGCCCAGGCGTAATTTTTCAGAAGTGTGGCGATGTGACCAACGTGATACTCCCCGGTGGGACTTGGTGCCATTCTTGTGCGTACTTTTTGTGCCATTTGGATATTATACCGCGTTCCTACTTAGCAACAGGCTGGATGTATGAAGGGTCAATGGCAGACACGTAGCCGATGAATCCTTCATCACCAAGGAAAACGTAAATGGGTTGCAGATATGGTTGATAAGCAAAATTGTCAAAGTAGCCGAGTTCAACACTTCTAATTGCGGCTTCTTCTCCGGCGAATGACGGAACAACATAGCCTTCGCCAGCTTGGAGAATTTCCCAGGCAGACTGAGGGGAGCGGATTGGATAAGTGTAGACCTGGTAGTAGTCGACGGGGAAGTAATTGTAGTCGAGGTGGACGATGGCGTTGTTACCAGATAGCGCCCCGGATAGGATGGCGTGAATAGTGCCAACAGTTCCAAGTGGTGTATACATCTCGTATGCACCGTCGATTGGAGCCCTATTTAGATCAACTTGAATGAATTCTGCGTCCGAAGCATAGGCTGGTTTTAATACACCTCCGATCAGCTCTTGGTATTCAATTGATCCCGATGAGGTTGCCACATCTGCGGGAAGAAGATTGCCTGTGCTGAGGAAGCTTTTAACAAGCTGAACAGCGCCAAAGCTGTCTGGAAGCTGTGGATTTGCAGTTAGCTCCGGACGACTCATGAAGTCGGTAGTGATTCTGAGCTGGTAAGTGATGATATTCATCTCGAGGGTACTACCCAAGGGTTGTGACTTCGTCCAACGGTAAGTATTTTGGCCAATTTTTTCTGGCTCGAAAACAAAATCGTAGCGACTGGCTTTTTCTTTTGCCTGTTGATCGGAAAGTAAGCTGGCACTTCCCTGAGGAATAAAAAAGACTTTGGCTCTGTCAGAAAATGAAGGGAATCTTCCAGTTGGCAGTTCCAGCGAGTAACTTGTCGGTTGTGCTCCGGCCTCACTTAATAAAGCGATGGCTGGCAACATGCCGAATCCTACTGTGGGAGGTTCTGGAGCAGGCGGATGTGTAGCTTTCCAAAACGTAATGAAAGTCGATATGACAACGCGGCCAACAATCATGGCTACAAGGGCAATCACGCCCCATTTCACAACGGCGCGTCCGACCATGGTCGCTCTCTCTAAGCTAGAACTTGATGTTTGTGCCATTCTTTAAACTTTCACTAGGTATAATAGCAAATATGACGATCGAAATCCTGACCCTATTTCCAGAATACTTTCAGTCACCTCTGAAAACTTCGCTTTTAGATAAGGCTCAGAAGAATGGGTATGTCGATTTATCAGTCATTAACATCAGGGATTTTTCCCTTGATGCCCATAAAGCCGCTGACGATAGACCTTATGGAGGAGGCCCGGGAATGGTTATGCAAGTAGAGCCAATCGATCGAGCCGTGTCTAAAATTGACGCTACGAACCGTCGCGTTATTCTTTTGTCAGCTCAGGGTTCGAGGTTCACTCAGGCGGATGCTGAGAGATACAAGACCTATGATCATCTTGTTTTTATCTGTGGCCACTACGAGGGTGTTGATGAGAGAGTAGTCGAGACAATTGCCGATGAAGAAAAACGCATCGGGGATTTCGTGATGATGGGCGGGGAGCCAGCTGCCTTAGCTATGACTGAGAGCGTTGTTCGTTTATTGCCCGGTGTTTTGGGGAATCCAGCCAGTCCTCTAGATGAGTCACACAGCGTTCCTGGATCTCTTGGTTTTCCTCAGTACACTAGGCCAGCAGATTATAAAGGCAAAAAAGTTCCTGAAGTTTTATTAAATGGAAATCATGCTGAGATTGCGCTTTGGCGTGAGAATAATCGGAAGAAGTTTGATTAACTACTTATTTCTGCCAAGGCTTCTTCAACAGTTTTTAATTTGAATGGCAAAATTTTTGTTAATTTGTCTGTATTTAAAGCCGTGTTGCGCTGATATGGTCTGTTGACTGTTTTCAGATACTCATCAAGATCGCTGGGTTGAATTTCTCCAGCAAGATTAAATATATTCTTAATTGCAGTTCCAAGCTCAAAGTCGCTCCATTTTTCTCCAGCTGTGGCATGGAAAAGACCTGTCAATTTTTCTGAGATTGAAAAGTCAATAACTCTAGCGAGATCATCGATGTAGGTTGGTCCGAAGTAGTGGTTGGTAAATAATCGGGCTTCATTAGCTTGAATTTTAGCCATAAAAGCATGGCCGATGTCAAGTCTTGAGAAAGGGTTTGATCGAAATGGCTGATCGATTCTAAGAATCGTCCATGGATGACTGGCACTTGTGATCACATTTTCAGCCAGGGCTTTTGTTTCTCCATACCACTCGATGGGATTCATTTTGTCTGATTCAACATACATTTCTTTATTTTCACCATCAAAAACATAAGCGGTAGAAAGGTGGATTACCTGAACATTTTTTTCAGCGGCTGCTTTAGAAATATTTTCAGTGCCAACTACGTTGACTTTATAAGCCAAACCATTTTTGTCGCCCCGTTGCTCCCAGGCTGCGGTTACATTGGTGAACGCGGCGAAGTGAATGCATGCTTCTGCTTCAGACGCTTCAAAACGACTTTTGACCGCATCAAGATTAGTTATGTCGATTGGATTAATTGGATCCGATAACTCCAAGACATCAAAGTCATATTTGTCCTTGAACAGCTCTGTAAATTTTGAGCCAACTAAGCCATTAGCTCCAGTGACCAAGAGGGGAGTTTTATTTGCCATGGGTTAACCCTTGGTTAGGTCCCAAACCTCAGCTCCAAAGTGGTTCCAAGGCAGGCGCTGCTCATCTGGGTCGGAAATATTAAATTGTTCGGTAGTGGTATAAATCAGATGCATAGATCGACTATATGGGTTTCCTACGCCGTGAGCTACTCCAGCGGGAATTCGCAAGGCCGTAGCCTTACCACCCCCAAGCACAAGTCGGATGTGAGCGTTATATGTTGGTGAGTCTTTACGGATGTCGTGGAGATTTACGAGTAGTTTGTCATGTGGGGCAACGAACCAAACGTCGTCTTGCTTGTAATGAATATGATAGGCCTTAACCGAACTTGGGATGACTTGTGAAAGACTAATTTGTTTGACTTCTACAGGGGCTGAGAAGGCTGTGTGAGCGCCATCTGTAAGTCGTGAGAGCTCAACAAAATAACCACCGTCATCTATATTGTGCTGAAGAGCAATTATTTCAACACCATCTATTTGTGGTTTTTTTCCATACTGTTGAGTTGCTATTTTGCCTTTGTAATCTTCGTGAATTTCCATGACTTTTATCCTCTCATTAACCTCATCTATTTTGTATTGTACTGCGTTTGAAAATATTCGCTATTTTTTTCTTTTAAAGGACGCCACCAAGCTTCGTTTGCTTCGTACCAAGCCACTGTTTGAGCTAAGCCTTCTTCCAGAGTCACACTTGGTTTCCAACCATAGGTTTCATTTATATGAGACCAGTCCACGCTATATTTTCGATCATGACCTGGTCTATCGGTAACAGTTTCGAGCATATTAGGTGGTTTGCCCATAATGGAAAGTAAACTTGAGGCAATCTCTTTATTGGTGACATCGGCAGTCAGGCCACCGACTACAAAAGTAGTGTTTACTTTGTCACCAAGTAAAATAGCTTCTACTGCTGTGCAATGATCCAAAACATAAAGCCAGTCCCGGATTTGGCCTCCATCGCCATAGATTGGAATTGGTTTATTATCGATTAAATTAGTAATAGCCAGAGCAGTAAATTTCTCTGGAAATTGATTTGGTCCATAGTTATTTGAACAATTAGAAATGGTATATGGGAGTCCGTAGGTTTCACCATAGGCGCGAACTAAGTGATCAGATCCAGCCTTGCTGGCAGAGTAGGGACTACGAGGATCGTATGGAGTAGTTTCGCTAAATTTCTCTCCGGAGTTTGGGTCTAGGGTACCAAAGACCTCGTCAGTCGAGATGTGGTGAAAGCGAGTGACTTTTTGTTCTAGGGCAGCAGCTAGGAGAGTTTGGGTACCAAGAACATTTGTTTCAACAAATATTCCTGGGTTGAGGATAGATCTATCAACGTGAGACTCGGCAGCAAAGTGGACGACAAGATCTACTCTCGCCATAGCTTCTTTGACTATCTCAAGATCGCAGATCGATCCGTGAATGAATGTGTAGTTTGGATTTGACTCGAATGAGCGAGTGTTCTCTAGGGTCCCAGCATAAGTCAGAGCATCGAGATTGACAATCCTGTCTTCGGGATGTTGCTTAAGCCAGTAGCCAATGAAGTTTGAGCCAATGAAGCCTGCGCCACCAGTTACCAAGATTGTTTGAGGTGGTTTTGGATTATCTATCATGTGCTCTCTATATTATAGCAATTAGCGCCTTTTCGGACCTCCGTTTGGTACAAAGCATGAAAATATCCACTTAAGAAAGCCAGGATTAGAACTACGACGACAAGAATGCGGATAATTACCTTGGGATCAATCGGTTGCTGTAGTTTATTCATGCTTGGTAATACCTAACTTTTGTTGAACCTCTTTTTTGAAATTTTCTTCACTAACTATTGTATACACCCACTGGTTTTCATAATAGCGAGGATTAGGATGAGTGAGAACTCCAGGTTCACTTTCTGTCAGGATACTCAAGCTGTGATTGTTAATCTCTAGTGAATTAATTTGGTTTCGGAATTTATAACCAATAGAAACTGCCTCTTCTATAGAGAGATACTGGCTAAATGAATTGCTATAAAGTTTATAGAGATTGCCTAGCTTATTTGGATCGGTTAAGAGAGATCTCTGTTTAGTTGAATCCATAAGGGCCGAGAGAGCTTTTTGTTGCCTTCTACTCCTTGCATCATCCGTGCCTTCTTCCGATTCACTATGACGACTTCGGATGTACTCAAGAAATCTTTCCCCATTCATTTGCTCTGGCCCCGTTTCGAAACTAATCGTTCGATAAAGTAGTTTGGGATCAGTCACCGTGGTGACATCAACATTTGAATTCGGAAACTCAGTATCGGTGAAGCTACTTTCGACATTGACAGTTACGCCACCAAGAGAGTCAACAATAGTAGCAATTGTATTCATGTCGACAACAACTGTGTAATCGATAGGCACGCCGACAAGTTCGCTAATCGCCTTAGCAGGAAATTGCTCCGGCTTTTCCGGAGTATGGTCTGGACCGTAACTGAAAAGAGCGTTGACTTTAGTTTTGTATGCATCGCTCCAAAGATCGCGAGGAACGGACAATTGATTTATCTCTCCACTGTCGTAGTTGACTGAAACAAGCAGGATAGTATCCGTAAGAGGAGGCACATCGCCCCGTAAGGTTAGTGAGTCGGTTCCAAGAATGAGAAATACCGTATTTCCAGATTGGCGCTTTGGTTCAAGCTTCACCCCTGTCTCTACGATTTGTTTTAGCTCTGAAATACTGGTATTTCCAGCAGCTTCAAAGGCAGATATGTATCTCTTTGCAAAGAAGCCCATGACTAATAAGGTTAAGATTATTCCCACGAAAAGAAACCCAACGGTCAAAAGCGCTGCTCGAAGGAAGATCTTGCCCAGGCTTAGATGAGGTGTTTTGCTGTTCATAATGCGCTACAATAGCTTTCATCATACATGAGACGAATATTAGTCGCGAGTATTTTACTCGCTATTATCCTTAGCACCAGCTATTCACTCTTTCATCCAGGGTTTTTTCGTGTCCATGATTTTACTCATGGAGCCAGAATCGCAGAACTTGCTAGGGCAGTTGCCGATGGACATGTGCCGCCCCAGTGGAGCAAAAACCTAGGCTTTGGTTATGGAATGCCGCTTTATCTTTTTTATGCACCTTTACCATATTATTTCGGGTCCCTGATTTATTGGCTGAGTGGGTCATTGGTTTTATCTATCAAATCAATTTTTCTTTTAGCAAATGTCGGCACCGCAATAGGGGCTTATTTACTTGGCAAAAGACTTTTTGGCACTTTCGGTGGATTGCTGGTCTCAGCCGCTATCACCCTAGCTCCATATCGAGCCGTGAATCTTTTCGTTCGAGGCGCAGTTAGCGAGGCCTGGGGAATCATGGCCGCAGTCTGGATTCTTTATGGAGTTGTCCTAGTTTTGGAAAAAGAGCGCAGGGGTTGGCTAGTTCTGACCCTGAGTACGGTGGCGATGCTTCTTAGTCATAATCTTACCGCGATGATATTTGCGCCTTTCGCAGCCCTTTTTGCTCTGACTTACTGGTTTTTCACCACGCAGAGAAATGGTCGAAAGAAAATAGAGTTCACCTGGAAACCCGCAGCAATTCTTTTAGGCAGTGTGCTTCTTGGGGCAGTTATAAGTGCTTATTATCTCTTGCCCGCCTTTGGAGAAAAGTCCGCGACCCAACTAGAGACTCGCGTCTTAACAAGCTACTTCGATTATCACCTTCACTTTTTGTATTTACGCCAGTTCGTAAATCCAATCTGGAAGTATGGCGGATCTGTTTGGGGCCCAGAAGACGACATCTCGTTTTTTCTGGGATTTGGTCAAATTGTGGCTGCAGCGATCACTTCGCTTGCCGTTGTTCACTCTCTATCGAAGCTGTGGCGACAGAGCAGTGGCAATTTCATTAAATTCATAAAAAAATTGGTTTCTAAAAAAGTCTTCGTTATTTCAATGAGTTTTGTATTTTTGCTCATAGCTGTCTACTTCTCTTTACTAAAGTCACTTGCGGTCTGGGATAGTTTGCCAATCTTAAAGTATGTACAGTTCCCGTGGAGATTTTTATCGATCATTATTGTTTTTACGGGGTTAATTTCCGCAGGATCACTTGCTCTGATTAGAAGTTCAGCCAAGAGATTTGTACTTTGGTTCGTGTTAATAACTATGATGTTTACAAATCTCCATTACTTTAGACCAGAAAAATATTTAGATTCACCGGAGGCCTTATATTTTAGCGATCCAGGGCGCATCGCAACTCAAATGAGCGGGATATTGCCAGATTATTTGCCGCTGGCTCTTGATGATGAGGCGTTGCCAATACGTTCTCTGGAACTGACGACCCTGAATTTAGAAGACATTCATCCAGAAGTTTTGATAGATAGAACGCAGGAGAAACTTTTAAAAGTTGACATTTCTGAAGATAAGCCGGCATTACTTCAAATAGCAGACTTCCCTGGTTGGGTGGTAGAAATTGATGGTTTGCCAGTGGAGCACGCAACATCAGAGCATGGTTTGATTCAAGTTGATCTTTCCGAAGGACATCACCTCGTCGGTGTTAGACTTGGCTCAACTCCAATTAGGCGCTGGGGATACTTGTTAACAACCGCGGGTCTTTTTGTATTTTTTTCTTTACTACTTAATAGTGAAAAAAAGGATAAGCGTGCGCAGTAACACTCCAGCTCAGCTTCTAGACATCAAGCGCCGCTCTGTGGTTGGAGCAGTATCTTATTTCTCTCGTTCACTTTTATTGCAGG
>Ga0210057_1000826_pt1 | contig 49657 bp, 63 predicted proteins | sample CryGeyCG2114_010_2_FD_183968 | JGI IMG/M metagenome (GOLD analysis project Ga0210057, IMG submission 183968) | Groundwater microbial communities from aquifer - Crystal Geyser CG10_big_fil_rev_8/21/14_0.10 (SPAdes) (version 2) | ecosystem: Environmental > Aquatic > Deep subsurface > Groundwater ...
TACTGATACACTCCTAGCGAGACCTAGGAATATATGTGTAGGTGTTAAAACAATAACAAGGTATTGTGGTTCGTTATAATTCTGGTTTTAATTCTGTTAAGATTCAAGATAATCTTTGACACATATAATGAAATAAAATATTATTCGGTTCCTAATACATTCGGTGAATTATTTCTTTCCGGCATTCAGCCACATTTTCATACCAGTTTTGGTTTTTGGCAATGGTTTTGAACGTTTCAATACATACCCTTCATCTATGTCATTTGCAGGTTTTGATAGAGTTTTACTTGTTATCGAAGAAGCATTAAGAAAACTCGTATCATTCATGTGTATTTTAGGTATTATAGGTATCATCGGAGGTAGACTTATTTTATAGCTTCTATACTGAGTTAGCATATCTTTTCCACGCATCATAAAGTTCTGTCGATACTGTGATATGTTCATAGGACCACCATATATGTTCAAAAGAAGTTTATCAGGTGCTCGTGTAATCGTATCCGAATTGTTTTCCAAAAGTCGTTTCATAAAATGCAGTAATGATGTATCGAAATAGTACCATTTATCAGAGTATTCGATTAGATAGGATAACGCACAGTTGTAGCTGCAAAACACACCGTGTGTCATAAATTGAACGCGTTGATCTTCAATATTACAAGAGACCGGAATACCAATGGCCGATGTCGCGAATGCCTGTGTATCCCACCAACAATGTATATTATTACATTCTTCTGTTATACATGATTGAATATTCACAGATGCAAGATTGTCATCATCAAAGCCAATATTTCGATTGAGACCAACTTGCATATTTTCACGCTCATTTACCATGTTTTCTAGTAGTTTTTCTAGATTTTCAGAACCACCACTTTCTGATGACAAAAGAGAGTATAATGATGCAGCAATATCGTAGTTATCTTCATCCGCCAAGAATATATCACAGATATTAGTTGAATCTTCTATATCAATCTCATGTGTATTGGTTTTCATATCCGTTAACAATTTGCGTTTTTGCTCTTGTCTCCGATTCAATTCCTTCTCAAATAAGCGAATTACGTTTTTTTCAATAGTTTTAACACGTTCCTTGGTATCTATGATGCCATCCACAGTCATTTGACGATCGCTTTTTATTACTGATTCTGGACTTGAATTATCGGTTGAAATATCTTTCATGCGAACCGGAATGAAAAGAATATTACTAGAAGATACAATGACATTTGTACGTTTATCTGTAGTATTTCTTCCACCTTTGATTGCCATTTTGAAATATATATAACGCTACTTTTTACATGATTTCCGAAAAAAAAAAATTTAGGTTAAAATATGAGTCTCAGGATTTAATCCATACCAGATACATCATCACTTCCATCATAAAGATTACTCCATACTGATGTTTCAGATTTCCTAACAAAAAAATTCCGTGTTTTTGTTTGATATATGAAATCATCTACATAATTAATCTTCAATAATTTCATGTATTCATTTATGAGTTTCCTGATTTTTTCTCTCTCGATTATAGTATCTTTAGATTGCATTCTAAACATGTATTATATCTCTAAAAGGATGTTTCAGTTTATAAAAGAGAAACACCAATAGAATTATTGACATATTTCTTCTTCGAGTAGTTTTTTGAGTGTTTTTTTGCGTATTGGTTTTAGCAAACAGTGATCGAAGCATCCGTGTCTAAAGTAGAACTGTGAATTGTTTTCCACAGCCATTGCAGTTGTAGCCACGATAACTGGTCGAAATTCACTTCCATTTGTATTGTAATAATTTGATATCTTATTGCTGCTCTGTAGTCCATCCATGACCGGCATTTTAATATCCATAAATATCACATCAAAGAATTCTATATTATGACTTAAAACATGTTCATATGCCTGTTTACCATTAATAGCTATTGTGATATTGTTCTCAGTGGCTCCTAGAGACTTAAGCATACCAATAATAACCTGACGATTCTCCCATATATCCTCTGCGACCAGAATATGTAATTCTTTTATTTTTTTCTTAGATGAATTCGTTGTTTCTTTCTTGTTTCGTTTTGATTTTCGCGTATTTCGACGTTGACTCAAATCGAAGATAGTATTTTTTTCAAGCAAGACATTCACGAGGTTGTTCAAAAGTTTCATGGGAGTGGTTTCGGGACCTATAAACAAGATTTTACAATCAGATAGAGTAGTAGTGCTGCAGTTATCCTTGAGTTCTTCTTCGCATACAATCAGATTTACACTTCTGGTTTTCAGATAGATTTCAGCCTCTTCTAGAGTGGAACACAGAAAAGGAGAGAACTTCCAGTCCAATAAATTACGGAATATATCCATACGTGCGTTACTATTGCGATGCAATACCAGTATGGTAGTTTTTTCAAATATCTCATGTGTATAGCTGTCCAGTATGTCAATTATATTATCACTGACACCAAGTTCAACGGTGAACGTGAACGTACTTCCTTCTCCATATACCGATTCCACAAATATATCTCCGTCCATCAGCGAAACAAGCTTCTTACATATCGCTAGACCTAGACCTGTACCTCTAAAAGAGTTTCTTCCTTCGGATAACTGTTGGAACGTTTGGAATAACTTAGGAATATGGCGTTTTTCGATGCCAATTCCGGTATCTTCTATAACGAACTTAAGTTGTACTTTTTCGAGGTTTTCTGCTGACAATTCTGAAGAGTACACCAGAACATTAACCGCTCCGTGATCTGTAAATTTCACTGCATTACTAAGCAAATTCAGTAGAATCTGTTGTAATCTGTGTGGATCACCGATGACATGTGTCGGGACGTTCTGATCGATTTTTATGGACAATTGAATGTTTTTGTCCTTTGCCATATGATGCATCATGCGTATTGTAGATTCTACGAGTTCGTATACAACAAACTTTTCTTCTTCAAGTACAATCTTATCCATGTCTAACTTTGAATAGTCTAGTATATCGTGTATGAGTTCCACTAATGTGATAGAACATCTTCTCAACGTATCAATATATTCCTTTTGAGTATTGTTCAGAGGGGTATCCTGCATCAGTTCACACATTCCAACGATACCATTGAGAGGAGTTACCATATCATGTGATATGTTTGCAATAAACTTATGTTTGCTTGTCATGTAATCGTTGAGTTCTGTCTCAGAAATACATACACATAAGCCAACTTCTGTAAGAAAGATATGGATGTTGTAACATCCTGGATTGAGAAAATCTTGTTCTGTAACTTTTATTTTGTATATTTCTTCTGATTCACCACTAATTAATGTCCTCTGTAGTGATGTTCGAATGCTTCTTATGCTTAGAAATTTGAAATCGAAAATGCTCTTTCCGATATAAGACGACGATTTATCGGATTGAATCAATCCTAGGGTATTGAATTTTTCAGAAATATACTTGCAACGACATTCTAGTATATCGTTGATACTGTTATCAAAAATAATTAATGGATAGGGTATCGAATTAACAAAAGATATCAATAGATTATCACATGGAATAACACGCTTTTGAATTTCAACATTTAAAAGGCCTCTAATCACAGTCGCAATAAGATCAATATCCTTATTCTTAATTGTTTTGCGTCTCGACAAACGTTTCCCATCCTGTGTTGCTAGAACCAATGTTCCAATAACGATTGCGACATCATCTTCGAGTAACGCGAGAGAAATAGGAGCTACATAACAATCTTTTATGCTCAGAGTGGAATTCTCAGAAGTTACATTCTTTAGAATACATGTATCCTGATGAAGAAGCGGGTTGAATAGCATACTTAATTCGACTAATCGATTTTTGGAAAGTATATGTTGAGTGATTTTGTGAGCATCAATAAACTCGTGAAATTTATTAACAAGCGTTTCATCCAAAGAATTCTTATTGCACTGAATCGATAAGAAATCAATCGAGTTTTCATCATTCGTTTCTGAGTTAACTTGTGTGATGTACCCATAGTCGGTTTCCGATAAAGTTAAAGCTATTTTTAGTATTTCTTTCATCGCATCTTGTATTGAACATTTTTTATTCATGTATGAACTTTGTATGCCAAAAAGCTTACTTTTTAGAGTTGTTGAACTCATGTATATATACTATTTCTGCAAGACTAAAATGAAAATTTTGTTTTATCCGTAATTTATATACTATATATGTCGTCGGATATATATGATATTCAACAACGAATAGGTCATGGATCATATGCAGACGTATATCGTGTCACATTCAAACACACAAACAATCCAGAAGTATATGCACTCAAATACATCTCTGAAACAAGACTTAGAATGCATAGTTCTACAAAACAAATCATGCAAAACGAAATACACATTCTAGAGCAATTGAAACATAATAACATTGTGAAACTCATTCAAAGTACCGTTTGTGATACATACATAGGAATTGTATTAGAATTAGCAGAAAGTGGTGATTTAACACGTCTCCGAAAATCCATTTCAGTATCTGAATTCAATCAACTATTCTATGGATTGAGTCACGCAGTAGACTATCTACACTCTATGGGCATTGTTCATCGAGATATCAAACCTGGGAATATTCTACTAACATACTGCAAAAAAGAACACCGTTTAGTTCTGAAATTGTGTGATTTTGGATTCGCAAAAAAAGACTCCATGTATGTACCAATCACTACCGTAACGTTATATGAAACCACTTGTGGATCACCACTTTATATGGCACCGGAATTAATACTTCAAAAAAAATATAGTAACAAGGTTGATGTATGGGGTCTTGGTGCAATATTCTATGAATATATAACAGGACATAATATGTATAAGAAATACAATGTCAAAAGCATATTTAATCTGATCAAGTTATTAGAAAATAAAGAATTTATCATTGATTTTTTGTTGATTCAAGACACAGACTTAAGAGAACTTATCAGGGGAATGCTTCAATTCGATCAAGACATGCGATACTCTTCACAGGATACAATAAAACATCATTTTTGGAAGAAAGATGACACAGAAAAAGAAAAAAAACTAGATAAAGAAGAAAACGATAAAGATATATTTGACTTTTATACTTCTGAAAACATACTATTACTTTCAGAAGAAAGTCTTAGTTCTCTAAGTCTTATCAATGATAGTACTTTAGAAAGTCGCGACGAAACAATGCTAAATGATTCGTTTGAGTTTATTCCTGAATATAAAAGTCCATCTACAGCACATTCAGATCCATTTCCTATTATTTATAGTCCAATAGATATGAACAGAAGTCAATCAAATAACAAATTTATGGATTACTTTAATATGAGTGTAGATCTTTTGAAGTGTTCCATCAAAAATCTCAAAACATTATAACAGCGCCATTTCTATATAATAAAAGCGCCATTTCTATGCTGGTTTTACATAAATAAGAATCTTAGTTTCAATTCACTGAATGTAGGGGAAAGTGGGGATTGTGTGTGGGGAAAGTGGGGATTTTGCTTTCGCGGATAGTTTTCCATTTTTGTGGTCGGGTCTTGCTTGGTACACTTCCAACAACGCATACATACCCACTCTCATCAAACCTCAACAACAACCATGGAGCATCTTTGCTTCAACGAATATGATTATCAAGCACATCTTACATTGGAAGATCCTTCTCAAGAACTTACATTAGAAGTTTCTTCTCATGAAAAACCATACTATGCTTCAGTATTGAATCACACATCCACCTTTCCTGCACCTCTTTGTCTGGAGTTACCTGCATGTGACCCTGCAATGAGTCTTCTATCTGAAGCCAATAAATATACCCCTCCGTCTGATCTTCTTGCTCAAGTTACTTCTTCGGGGCTCGATCATGAACTTGAATCAGATTTTTATGCGATGCAAAGTAGCTTGACTACACCAGAAAATCCATATGATCAACCAACACAAGTCGTGGAACAAGAAGAAGAAAAGAAAGATGACCCAGACTACAACGAAGAAGACGAATCCGAAGACGAACAAGAAGATACTCCAGCTGCTGCTTCTGCGGAAATTCCACTAGAAGATGGTGAAATCAAGTTTGAAGCGCAAACGGGTGATGCACGCCACAAATACATGGAATACGGCCGCAAACACAAGAGACTGACCGCAGCACCTTGGACCTTTGGAATGGTACTTCCAGAAGAGTTTTGTCTCGCCTACAGACATTACAGCCGAAAGGATTCCGGAAAACCTCCTTTGGCGATTACTCCATTCAAGATCATATCTCAGGAGTTGTCGAGTTTTCCTTTTTGTCATCTGCAAATCTACTGGCGTATGACAGAATGCAAAATCAAAGAGTATCTACCTGAGACCGGTCCGTATTTCAACTGTCAAGCATTCATGGAAAATGATACGAAAGTCACTCAACTGCCAAGCATTCTAGAGGTATATATTTGATTCTTTTCTTTGATTCTTTTCTTTGATTCTTTCTTTATGATTTGTTTCTTATTATGATTATATAGAAAACGTGGACCACTTTGTGTACTGGACTACCAGATCTATTGTTGATGGAATCAGTACCGTCCATGAAAGGAAGAATTGCCTTTCGTGTGTTTGACCCGATTCAAGAAAAGGTGATCTCCTCATATGAGAACAAACTGCATTGTGCCGAGCATTATGGGCTCTCTACCAAACAAAAAAAAGCTCTGAAGGATACTCCGGCGGTGGTGATTCAACGCTACCTTCATTCCATTCAGTCGATGCTTGGATTGACCAAAGGACCCTACAAGCCTCACGACGAGCAAAATCTCATGTATCAACTTGAGAACATCAAGTCTGCTGTTTCAGAAATCTATTTGGCAGAACGCAAGCGAAAAGAACAAGAAGATGAAGGTGTTCTCGGAAAAAGAAAAAGATAAAACATTTTAATTCAAGATAAAAGCATTTATATTTATTGATCTGGTTTCGCGTGTTTCAATGTATATTCTTTGATTCTCTCATTGTAAGTATCCGGATGATTCCTAAGCATCACTGCAGCATCCACATTGGCAGGAGAGTCTGGGTTCGGATCCTCGAGTAGTGTTTGAATACTCAGTAGGATCGTTTTCAGATCAAAAACGGCACTCCATTGATCCTGGAGAATGTCCAAACAAATCTTACCACTAGAATAGACATTTGGATGAAACATTTTCGTTATGAACGTAACACATGGTGGTTTGTAGGGAAACTCGGCCGGAAACTTGAAGTGTAGCTTGAAAAGACCTCCTTCAAATGGAGAATTTTCTGGACCCTGAATCGTTGCAATCCAATCGAATAAATCTACCTTTTCACCGAATTGATCAATCGCGCGCGGGTGAGCCGTAAATCCAGGTGGTGGATTTGTAGAAAAGATTTTGTAATCTCGTGCAAGTCTGCGTTGTGCCATATTTGTAGACATTTTTATACTATATCTTTGTAATTTATATTTTTATATACTTTCATTTTATATACTTTATCCTTATTATGACGGGTAGAGTTCCATTTTTCGATGTTCGATATGACGAATTATCTCTTTTTGTAGTACCGATAATATTGCTGGTTCTCTCTTCGATACTTTCTCTTACAAAGCATACAATCAAGTATATTTATTATCCTATTGCGCCAATCGTTATGATGGGAATTGTATTTTGGAATGATTCAAATGCAAGTAATCGTGCAGGTACCATACCAACATCCATCATAGCAGTACCCATTTTATCATCGATTTCGGTTATTTTAACTGTGTATTCCATAATGATGCTAAATGTAACACCAAATTAGAATATACATGCATAAATATTATGAATATACTATATTAAATGTCTCGGCGTGGATTCTCAAAGAATAAAAAACGTTTCGATGCAAAGACATTGAATGTTGAGCAGATCGCAGGAAAGATTCGTAGTTCACTTATTGAAGCAGATACCATTATAGTAGACGATCTAGATGCGGGTCAGGCTCTATTTAATATTACTACACCAGTTAATTTCAACAATCAGCCTGCTACAAATGTTAACATTCAAAGTGGGAGTGTAAACGGGGTGAATATAGGTCAAACGAATCCGGGGACAGGTATATTTACGAGTTTGGCTTCTACCGGAACAGTACTACTGAGTAACAACGTTGCATTCTCTGGTAATTCTGGTAATTTTATATGGAACGGCACAACAGATATACTTTCTATACCATCCCAAATTAACATTGGAAGCATGGTTATTAACGGACAAACAGATAGTATGACAAGTGTGAATAATCTCACAATTACCGCTCCGAATCTCACGTTCAATGTAGCCGGAACCGTAACCGGACTACCAAGTAGCTCATCCTTCAACGAACTAACTGTGGATCAGCTATTTCTAAATAACAATGCAATTACCACAACAAGTCTCCCGTTGGTTCTCAGTGGATTTGGCGGAGTAACCGGACTTATAGATATGCAAAGTCCAGTCAGTATCATTGGTGGAAATATAAACGGAACAACGATCGGAAACTCGAATCCGGCGGTTGGGACCTTCCAAAATCTAACCTATGTTGGCCTCAGCGGTACGAACACCGTAACCGTACCCACTACACAGAATGAGGCGTACATACTACGAGATTCTACTCTGACCAATTATCTGACATTGGACACGAATCTAGGACAAGTTGTTCTCGATGTTCCACTGCAGGTCAACGGAAATATGAACGTAACCGGAACCATAAGCGGGAGTATCGCAGCAAGTGGAATAACCAATTCAGGACAAATAACATTAAACTCCACCGCAAACAATATCGTTCTATTATCCTCCAATAACACTACTCTGACATCGACTTCCGGTACTATAACTCTATCGTCTCAAGGTATAGGTACGTTAGGACTTGAAACTACCTCAACAAACAGCAGTATTAGATTGAATAGTGCATCGGTAACAGACAATGGTTTAGAAGTTTTATGCACTGGTGGTGGAATGAATTTAGCAGTTGGTACTCCACAGGTTGGTTCTGTCGCACTTGGTCTTAATATGGATCTTGGTACTGGTGGATTGGATCTAGACAGTTCTGGCGGTCTAATAGTTGATTGTACATCAGTCACATCTTCGACGAGTATCACACATACAGGAGCAGCTGGTGTCGACTTAACATTAGAGTGCCTGAGCGGTAGTAGTAACTTAATTGGTGGGGAAGCTGTTGCGGATGCTGTTAATATACAAAGTTCAAATGCTGCAGGTGGAATTAGCATGGTAAGCGGAACAGCAGGTATCAATTTGTCTGGTACAGGTTTCTTTTCCTCTACTACAACAGGTACTGGAGCTGGGAGTAATATTACACATACAGGAGCTGCTGGACAGGATCTTACTGTATCGTGTCTAAATGGTAGTACTATTATTTCGTCTGGAGAAGCAGTATCTGATGCGATTCAATTTACCGCATCGAATGCAGCTGGAGGAATTAGCATGGTAAGCGGAACGAGTGGGTTTAGTTTGTCTGGTACAGGTTTCTTTTCCTCTACTACAACAGGTACTGGAGCTGGGAGTAATATTACGCATACAGGAGCTGCTGGACAGGATCTTACTGTATCGTGTCTAAGTGGTAGTACAATTATTTCGTCTGGAGAAGCAGTATCTGATGCGATTCAATTGACCACATCGAATGCCAGTGGCGGGATTAGCGTAATAACAGGAAGTGGTGGATGGAATTTTCCAAAAGCGACCGTGACACAATTGGGTGCGATAACAAATGCGGTTACGGCAGATAGTGTTTCTGGTGTAGTAACCACGGTTAACGCTGCAACTGCTTCCTTAGGAGTAAATACTTTCACGGTGAATAACGATCGTTGTATCGCAACCTCTGTGGTACATGTGAATATACAGAACTATAGTGGAACGTATACTACAAATGGGCTTCCAACTGTGAATGTTAATAATATAAGTGCAGGTGCATTTGATATAGTTATCTTGAATACACATAATGCGAATGCATTGAATGGTGTTCTACAGATCGCATTTAGTGTGGTTTAAACCTAATTCAAATCTTGTTTTTATCTAAAATTGAGATATAAATAGTTTTTTGGTTGTTATTATAAACATGATATATGAAAAATTAATTGTCTATGTGAATGAACTTTGCAAGAATTTTGTATCTGGACACGGTATGGATCATTTTATGAATGTTACAATGCATGCAATAAAGGCATTAGAATATGAACCTTCATTAAGTGATCATACAAAAGAATTGATATGTATTGCAGCATTTCTTCATGATATTGATGATAAAAAATTGTTCCCACATTCGAAAAATAACGAAAATGCAAGAAGTTTACTTCAAAAAATAAGACAAGACATTGATGAAAAAGACATAGAAGATATAATCAAGATGATAAATTATGTATCGTGTTCTGAGAATGGCCCAACTTACAATGATGTTGAATATATGGCAATTCCTCGAGATTGTGATAGATTGGAAGCAATAGGTGAAATTGGTATAAAACGATGTAGAGAGTATGGTATGCATATAAATCTTCCTCGTCATACAAAACACACCAAACGTGCAAAATCTATAGATGATTTATATCTAATCGCAAATGACAAAAGATATGAAGATTACACAAAAGGAAAGAAAAGCGAAAGCGAAATAGATCACTATTACGATAAATTACTTCATATAGAACGTAATTTAGTAACAACAAATGAGTACATACGTACAGAAGCAAAAAACCGTCAAAAGCAAATGATTGATTATGTATTAGATTATTCTTGGACCGGTTCTGAACATTTACATTCCACCGATCGTTGTTCACATGCGGAAACATAATAACATCTATCACATTGATCGTTCATTGTGTGAAATACATATATGTTATACGTTTGACCAGGAAGTAAGTTAAAATCCGACAATTGAAGATCCGAAAATAAGGGTTTTTTCTTTTCATCATCAACAATATTGATAAACAGCTCACGTGGATATGGCTTTCCTGGTTTCGTATCAATCTGGTCGATTTTATGTTTTGGTATACCCATTCTTGTTAGTTGTGACAAAAGTACACTGGATTGTTCATAAATTGCGTCACAATGTGAGTCTGTACTACCATAGTTCAGTCTATCGGCGATAATACATTTGATCATCTGACAATTTGCTCTAAGACTAACGGGGAATTTTTCTCCTTTCATTCCAGTAAGATAATTTGGAAAAATAAATACATAATCATTCAGACTATCCGGTGACCAAGTTGGGGCAGTAGTAAGACTTTGACGGCAATATGGACATGTTTTTTCGGAACGAAACCACTCTGTAATACATGTTACATCGAACACATGTCCACATTCAAGTTTTACTGGACAAACAAGATCATTCAAACATATAGAACAAGTTATATTTTTATCGGTATCGGTCATAACTTATTTGGTTTCTTTCGAATTTGGTGTTTCTTACAAAAACAATTCAAAATAATCAGTTTTATCCACAATTCTCTACTTGTAGTATTCTTGAAACATACTCTCCGCTTCCTCTTGTGTCGGAAGAATTCTAGCAGCATCTTCTTCGGTGAGTCCAAATGTCTGAGTCCATGAGGCCATTAGAAACTGTTCTTGAATTTCCTCTTGTTCATCTTGACATAAGTCATACCAGGACTTTTTTTTGGTAAAAGAAGTTGGTAGAATATTCCATAGCCCACTCCAACGTAATTTGGTAGTAGACATTGTGTTAATATTTGGTGGGTTTTGTACATGTAATCTAAAAAAATAACAAACTTGGTCTTCCCCATAATCCCCAAACATTCACCGAATTTATATTCAGAGAATGTATTTGTAACTAGAGCTATTCGTATTCGTTTTCGTTTTCTAGCTTTCATAAAAACCATCAACGAACAACCTGTTATTTGTTTTTTTTTACTTTTCTTTTACTTTTCTTTTCTTTATCATGAAATTCTTTCTTTTTTTGACCATGATGTTAATGGTGGGTGCAACTTGTGCACATAACTCGACTGAATCCAAAACATTGGAACGTACTCTGGTTGTTTCGACTGTGACCGTTGGGAAATGGGATGTTGGTGGTGAAGAGTATACTGGAACCGTGTTTCAATATGATGTTGACATTACGGATGACGATGATTTCAACAAAGAAATTGTCCCAAGCAACAATGGATTGGCGAATGTCAAGTATGTTACCGATATGGATACATTTGTTTGGCCACAAACCCCTGAAGCACCGGATTTTATTGTGTTTCGTGCGCTTCTTCTTCGCTATAAACGCGAATTTGTGACTCATACATGCGCAAATCCGAATGGAGTTGGATACTACGAATGTGGTGGAATGGAAGATATTCCGTATTACTACACGATTGGTGATATTCCGATTCAAAGTGATGAGATCATCTACAGTGGAAAAACGTTCAAGTTTGTCAGCTTTAGTGATCCGGAGATCTTTATCGAAGTAACATTCCGTTGCGTCCACTGCGGAGAACCAGCATTGACCCCATCGATGAATGTTGGAATCAAGGATGTTCAAGTTACTACCGCATCTTTGCCGATTTCGAAGTTGCAGCCATACGTTTACTGTATGAATTATGATGTGAAGCAACCATTGACTGCCCTACTTGACTTGGACACAGCGAAGATGGAGCTTGGTGTGTGGACTGCACCGGTTCTTGCATGTGGTATCTACAACTATGTACCTGGAAAGGGTGACGAATACGGTTGGGCTGCAGCTGTTGTAACTCAAGAACAGCTTTCCAATGGTGATGTGATTGTTCGTGGAGATACTGGACAGTTCACATTGTTTGTATGCACCGATACAGATTCTTGTGTTCCTGATCCAATTGATTTTATGCCAGAACACCCCGGATCATCTGTTACGCGCATCGTAGTGATTCTTGAGTATATTGTTGCATCTTTTCTGATTTTTACAATTCTATTCTAAAATATATAAATTTTATGAACTCATTACTTTAAACATCGTTTTAAGTCTACTGCGAGTTGTAGTGAAAACATAATCTATTACAAAGACACGCGCCGCAGTAGCAAGACCACCATAGAACGCCTCATTGTAGAACTTATCCAAGTCTCCTTTATTATCGGGGTTAAGTCCCTTTTGAACGTATAAGAAGGCTGCCCACCACAAAATACCACCTAGAATACTTCTTTCCATTCGAACCGCGTTTTGTTTGGTAAGTATTTTAAAGCGTTTCTCCACAAAAACTATAAAACTATATAATATTGAAGACATTACAATAATGGCTATGGGGTTTTTTGGAAGCCCTCCAAAAAAGCTACTTAACATATGTCTTACGTCCTTCATTTATTTTATATATAATAAGTATATAAAATGGATTTAATGAAAGGTGTAAATATGTTTGCTCTTGGAACTGCTATGGGGTCGTGGGGTGGATTTCTTCCGGCTCCGATGTGGTTTAAGCATTTAACTAGTACACTGCCTGGTCAATTTTTTGCTCTTTACGTCCTAATCTGGCAAGGAGGTGCGCAGCACAACATTATGGTTGCATTGAAGACGGCTGCTCTTCTATTCGTTGGTGGTATGGTTATTGATAAGATATATAAGGCAGTTGTACCAGCTGAACGTCAGTTTGTTGAAGGTATGTTCTATTAAAGATGTGTTATGAATGATTTTTATTATAATATTGGACAAGTAATGATGGAGCGGTTCTCATAATTATATCAGAATCAACCTGCATATGTGTATCTTCGGATTTGATATAAACAGCATATCGAATTTGTTTTCCAATAACTTCCATATCTTTTGGAGAGAAATCAACAAATTGTAATTTCTTTTTTTCTTTTTGGTTCGTAGTAGTAACTTGCGTTTGTTTTGTTCTTCGTTTTTTTCTTGTTTTTTTGATCCCTGTTACTTTCATCATATTTTTCTTTTTTTGACGAGTCTCAAAATCACGTAAAAGTTTCGGACAATTGAGATTCTCATACACTTCCCATGTGTTACGACTGTTTGGATAACCACGCCACTTGAGTCGATATTCCTTCACACCATTCTTGTTAATACGAGTTTTGATAATACGTTCCACTTCAAGTTCGATAAATTCTTCTTCTGAGCTCATTTGATGATGTTTCTCTGTTTGATTTGATATTTTAGAAAAAATTCACCGAATGTATATATCAATAGTTCCATATTGCTTTCAAACAAAACATCGGAACAGTGACTGGCCAAGCTACTGCTACTGGTACACCTATAATTGCTGTATCTAAAAAGAAATGTTTGTCATCCGCTTTTGATATCATCCATCCAGCATAGGTAAAAATTCCACCAGCTTTGTATATAATTTCTCCAAATGCTTTTCCATATGACATTTTGTGATGTTATTATGATGTATTTGATTATCTCTTGTATTTCATTTTTATTTTTTATTGGCACTTTTTGTTGTAGAACCACTAGGACATAGTCTTCCTAGAAATACACCTGTTTTCACGTCCCAATATCCACTTTGAGACAATGGATTTCTATCAAAGCCAACTGGTCTTTTTATTGATGATCGTCTATTTCGAGTGGTATTAGTATGAATATATATCTTCTTATCATGTTCTGAGGTCATTTTACAATGTTTGTTAAGTTTGTTGTGACTATACACTTCATATTGTATAATATAATTCACCGAATTTTATTCAATTTATATGAAATTGAAATTAAAACAGAAAGCCAGTAACATTGAAAAAAAAGATGTGTGGTATAATTGTTATTGTACGTCGTTGTCCTACCGAAAGTGCACTGCGCGATTTGCGTAAAGATGCAATTAAATACCGTAAATTAATTCAGCATCGAGGTCCTGATTATTCTGGGCTAGAAATAATTCAAACGAAATGCAAGGATATCTACATTGCAATGATACATGAACGTCTTGTCATTGTAGATCCGGAATCTGGAGAACAACCTATAAGTTCCGATGATTCTCAACAGGTTTTGGCGGTAAACGGAGAAATCTACAACCATCAATCCTTGAGAGATGATATTTATAAGGATTACGCATTTAGAACAAAGTCTGATTGTGAGGTTATCATTCCGTGGTATCGTAGCTATCGTGATTACCGTCAAAAAGGAGAAAAAGCTGAAATCGCAGAATGTGGAAGTGAAACAGAAGCAGCATACTACAAACTCTTGGATGGAATGTACGCATTTGCCGTGTGGGATAACGAATATCAACAAATGATTGTTGCTCGAGATCAAATCGGCATCATTCCATTATATATGGGAGAACGCTTCATCTATTTTCCGGATAAAATGCATGGAAACTTTACTGAGATCACATTTTCATCCGAACTAAAAGTATTGGAAGCAATGCAATGCGATAAGATCAACATCTTTCGTCCTGGAACATCATCACTGGTTACATTAACCGAAGAACGAGCTGAATTTGACAGTAAACCGTTCGATAGTTACATTCCGGATATATCATCGACGTTTCCAACCACAACGGTTAGTCTGGAAACAATTCGCGATACGCTGGAACGTGCTGTAAAGAAACAGCTCATGTCAGATGTGCCGTACGGAGTGCTTTTATCCGGAGGACTCGATTCCTCGCTTATTGCAAGCATTGCTTCAAAATACGCTAAGAAACGCGTTGAAAGTGGACCCTTACAGGAGGATGCACATTTTCCACGTTTGCATACGTTCTCAATTGGACTCGATATGAAGGATTCTGGTGGAAGAGAATCTCCAGATTTGTATTTCGCAAGAAAAGTAGCGAAACATATCCATTCGGTACATCATCAGTTCACCTTTCGAATGCAAGAAGCACTTGATGCACTTTCTTCGGTGATCTACATGACAGAAAGCTACGATGTTACCACAATTCGGGCTTCAACTCCAATGTATCTTCTCTCACGCCGTATTAAGAGTATGGGAATCAAGATGGTGCTTTCCGGAGAGGGAGCAGATGAGTTATATGGTGGATATCTCTATTTTCATAAGGCTCCATCGGAAAAAGAATTTTATGATGAAACTGTGGATAAGGTTAGCAAATTACATCTCTTCGATTGTCTCCGCGCTAACAAATCTACGGCCGCCTGGGGACTAGAACTACGTCCTCCGTTTCTCGACAACGAATTTGTGAGTATGGCGCTTCACATGCATCCAAAACAGAAAATGGTCACCGAAGAACAACCTATGGAGAAGTTTGTGCTACGTATGGCATTTGCACACCAGCCCGATTCCGATAAGCCTGGTTATCAGCCATATGAGTATCTTCCGGATTCGGTATTGTTTCGACAAAAGGAACAGTTCTCAGACGGGGTTGGTTATGACTGGATCACAGTACTGAAAGAGTTCACGAACGCATCTGTCACCGACGAACAGCTTTTAAGCGCCGAAACGATCTACCCTTTCAACACTCCGAAGACAAAAGAGGCCTACTACTACCGTACTCTCTTTCATAGTCATTTTCCGAGTGACGAGGCTGCAAAAACCGTACTATTTGAGGATTCTATCGCTTGCAGCACCGCCAGAGCATTGGAATGGGATGCAAGTTTTAAGTCTTGTGCCGATCAAAGTGGTCGAGCGGTTTCTGGTGTACATGTAGATTCGTGGTAGTAATTCAATTATTCAAGTCTTTTATTATTTTAATTATCAGATCAATATATCCGTTATGTTCGAATGTTATGTCTTTTCCTTGCAATTTTCGACAAGATACATTGCCATTCAGCTCAATCGTACAAATAATCTTTTCTTTGATCCATGCGAGTTCAATTTCACCCATTTCACTGCTTCCAATTTCAGGAAGACTCATGTTAGAAGGATTCTGTTCGACTAATCGCGCTGCAAGATGAATATCGTGACGTTTTGGACGAAATGACGGTATTCCATACCATCCATTTTTCAGTTCAGATAAGGCCACAAGACGATCCATCGTGTTAGCATCCAAATTGTAATCAAATTTGTGTTTCTCCTCAAAACTTGTAATATCCACTTCTGCCTCATTCAATTCGTCACCAAGTTTTAGATCAAGATCACTAAAATCGAATACTTTCATATCTATAAATTGATAGTTCGTAGTATGACGCTGTATACGTGCGTATTTAGGAGTAAATGTTATATCTACACCCAATTCTGTGAAACACGCCTCGATATAGCCTTCATCTGTAGTTCCGATATCTATATCTAAGGTTGGTCTTTTTTCACGAACAGTATGAAGAATCTTATAAGCAGTATCTAATAGATCATGTGATATATCGCCTGTTTTTAAGAACAATATACGATCTTCTAATGCTTTATTATCTGTCATTGAGATCTATACACAATATATATATTTGTTTCAGTTTCTGACAATTTCTTAATTTCCTACATTCCTAATTTTCATTCGGTGAATTTATATGTATCCACAAATTGTAACTTTCATAGTTTTCAGATCCATGCGAAATGGTCCTGCACATCCATAGATTTGATTGTGTTCTTTGAGTTTTCTACAACCTTCTTGATTTAGATGTGGGTTTATTGGCTGCATTGTTTTTTTATCGATACCACAACGAAATATACTACAATTTACTTGTGATTTTAGAACCTGTATCGTATGTGAACAATGTGGGCAATTAAATAGATAATAACATCCTTCTGTTATGATATCAGACATATTATATATACATATATGTATACAATTATATGGCAGATCTATCTTTAAAAAAAAAGAAAGCGATAATGAAAGAGCGTTTAGCATACGCTAAGAGTGAGCTACCTCAAGTACTTACAAAGTTGTATAATCTTCATTTGGTGAACAATATGTGCATGGATTGCGTTATAAAAGGTGTTACTGTAGAAAGTTTACATTTAGTATTAGAATGCGCTGCGAAACTAATCGATCAACATGAATTAACAGAGTACACCTTCGGAACTGAACGAGCTATTGCATTTATAGCTCTGTTGTCTGTTCTCAAGAAATACTACCCGCATATTTATCGAAATGCCGCCGCAGGTCTTGCTGGATACACTAGTTTACCGATGGAAACAAGAAAGAAGGGTCCTCAAAAAATGTACATAGCTATTATGAAAAAATATGGTTACATTCATAAAGATACATTATCTACTACGAATGCTATGCATTTTATGCGTCAAATGAACGCCAAAGTGTCTCAGAAGGGCTTTTGTAGAAAACAGAAACGCAAAATAGAACAACTTGGTCTCATGGATATGGATGTTGAAACGTATAATCGTCAAGTAAAACAAAGAAAATAAATGATATATATGTGTCAAAGATTAATAGATTTTTAGCAATTGACATATTGTCCATGTCCGTACGGAGTAGAAGGCATGTAATTTGCATTATACGCTTGCATATCACTTGAATTTTCGTAATTAGCAGAAAGATGTGGACTGTATGCTGCTTGGTTCATTTCTTGCATACTCTGAGGTCCTTGTCGTTGAATATAATAGCTTGCTTCTGGTGACATAACACCTGGAAGAGTGTTTGGAAGCATATTTACATACGCTTGATGACCTGGTGTTGAAAATCCTTCTATTCCATTCGGCTGAGGTATGGTTTGATAGTAATGATCCCGCATTTGTGACGCATTTATACCTTGACTTTGTTGCGGAGGTTGTTCATGTGTTTCCTCTTCTTGTTCTTTTTCTAGATCAGTTTCTATTTCTTCTAGTTCCTTTTCTTCTTTACTTTCCTGTGAGAAGTATTTATATATAAAAAACAGTCCTCCAATCACCAAAAGTACAATCAGCCAATTCTCTTTTAGTTTTTCTAGAATATCTACGGAAGAAGATGTTGCCTTAGAAGATGAGGTAACAGTTTTAGTCGGACTTGGAGACGCTTGTTTAGCTGGAAAGTAGAATGGATCCACCAGACGTGGTTTTCGGCCAGACATTATTATTATAGTTAATACCAAGGTAAAAAAAGTTTAACAAAAACGCAAACAAAAACGCAAACAAAAACCAAAAAAATAAATTGTCGAGATATTTTATTATTTTTTATCAGCAGATTTTGTCATGGTATCAGCTTCAATTATATCTGTGAAATAATAAAAAAAACTGCTTTTATGATTTTCACATATAAAACGTGTATAAAACGCCGTCTGACTATTAGTACCGTCCATTTCACTTTTACGTATATATTTTTTTACATCGGATGAACAATCTGCATACCATGGACCACAAAAGCTTGGCGCGCATATGTTGTTGCCGTATGATGGAGCGATAATCCCCGTTTCATTACGAAAATAAGTTATTAAATCAAACCAGTTGTCTTCTGGATAATATACGCCAACCATAGAGCTTAATTTCCAGAATTCTCGTTCGTTTAGTATCTGAACAAACTCCGTAATTGTCTTGCATATAAATGCAGGATATTCTTCATATTCTTTTGTACCAAAAGGATAAAACATTCCACTTTTGTTATTCCATATGAATAAGTATCCATATTGATTTGATTCTGGGTTCAAATCCATTAAGATATATGTATTTCCTCTGCTGTGTGTATCATGTACTTCTCCAATATAATACAAATTTGTAAAATTTTGACGATAATCATCTTTATCCTCATTAATATTTACATAAAACCCATTCATATATTTTGAAGAAAAATGCAATTTATGATGATGACAATTTGCACAAACAGCTTCTTTGTAGAATGATGTATATTTTTCTGGATGATAAAATGATATATGAATGTCTGTTGTAATATGTATTTCACATGCTCCTTTATTTCTCAGAAATTCTGTCATATTGTCTGGAATTACAAGTTTATTTGCAATAACTAAACCAAGTATTTCACCATTTTCTCCTTCCATTTCATATGGTTCTCCCCATTCGGTTTCAAGCAATGTTAGTATATCCTCTTCTGAAGGTATATGAACATGATCTAAAAGAAATGAACTTACATCTTGTAGTTTGATAACCTTGTAATTTTCGTGTAATTCAAGTGAATCTGCCATGATGATATTCAAGAGTACAACTTTTTTATGTAAAACAATTTCACTGAATGAAAATTATATATAAATTGAATTGTATCATCAACCAGAGGAGAAGAACACGTATAAAAATATGCCAGAAGGTCCTGATGTTGCGTCTATGGTTAAGCTCTTAATCGGAGAGTTACATGATTGTGTCTATGAGTTAGGATACAATTATAAAACGCATAAATCAGTAATTAATCTATTCAAAGATAAAGGCATGTATAATTCATTAATACGTAACATCTATGCGCTTGGAAAGAAACTTATTATTGAGATGGACTGCGATTTCTGTATTGTATTTGAGTTCAAACTTGCTGGCTATATTTACATAACTGATGCAAATTCTGCAAATAGTATAGAATTCAAAGGAATTCAAGGATACAGCACGTATGGATATAAACAATTTCGTTATAGATATGTTGTTCTAAAGGATAGTATGAATTTAGCCACAATAAGTGTTAAAAAACTAGATGAGTTACATAATCTAAAAGAAAAAAGCAAAATTATATGTATGAGTTGTATCACCGTTGACAAGTTTTCAGAGTATCGTATCACGAATCCAAACAAATCTGTTGGGGCTTTGCTGGTTGATCAGAAATATGTACTTGGAATCGGAAATCGTTATCGAAACGAATTGCTGTTTGTTTCTCGAATACATCCGAAAGAGAAAATGAAGGATTTGACCGATGCACAAATTACAACACTAATATGGAATATGCATGATATATTCAATCGTTCATCTATTACTTCAATGAGGTATAGTCAACCATACAATGCATATCCGATGATTATTCATGGTTCAAATTATTATCTACTCGATGGACAACGTTATACAGTAAGTCAAATGAAGATTGGTTCACAAACAGTGTACTATTGCAAGGATTTCCAAGTCTTATCGACAAGCGCTGATGATGGTGACTGACTTTATATATATTAATAGATCATCGAAAACAGATATATGTGGATCGTGTAATAATTATAAAATGATCGTTTACGGTTCTAAAGAAACGAACATACATCGATCAAATATACTTTGCGGAATGATATATTATTGTCCACCTTTGCAAATATTGAACAAATTGAAATAATTTATAGAATGAAATTGAGTGTAATAATCAATCAATACGGAAAGAATTATGACATTATGTGCAGAAGGTCCAGATATTGCTTCTATGACAAACATGTTAAAAGAGAATTTTTCACATAATGTATATTATATATGGATTGAAACCGCTTATTATACAACTCTCACAAAAAGTTTATTGAACGATTTGAATAAACATAAAATGTACGGATCAAAAATACGCAAAATTTATTCAATTGGTAAACAAATTATTATAGAATTCGATATAGATTATTGTATTGTATTAGATTTTCCAAGTAATAGTTACGTTAGCACAACATGTGATTATTACGGAAATAAGAAGAAAACGATTGAATTTAGATCGACTATTGTCGAATCTCCTTTAAAATATGAATACATCTCTATTATATTGAAAGGATATGTAAATGTAAATGTGAAATCGTTAGATTACGTTATAACAAATGTTATAGAGAAACAAAAATGTCTATGTATGAGTAACATATCTGTATCCACATTTTCTAATTATATATGTCTCCCATATGAAATAGCAGAATTGTTGATGAATCGGAAATATGTGATTGGAATAGGACATAGATACTGCTCTGAAATCCTATACGCTTCTGGAATACACCCCAAAACGAAAATGAAGGATTTAACCGATGAACAGATTGAGACATTAATTGAGAATATGCATGATATATTCAATCGATCATCGAAAACAGATATGAAAAATGATAGTCCATGTAATAATTATCGGATGCTCATTGATGGAAATAAAAGAAATAATAATATTTGTAGATTGAGCACATGTTTTGGGGAAATATATTACTGCCCAAACTCACAGAAATTATTTACTGCGACGCATGACCAAGAAAGCCAAAAGTAAGGCTATGATTGCAAATAACATCATCGTTTGTGTAGAGTCGTTTTCTTGTATTTCTTTCTGGGTTGCTTTAATTTCTTCTGCTTCAGAGTTCGATATGGCATGAGCACCAAAATAGCTCGGATAATAGTATCCATAATAGTCATAAGGCCAGTTGTACCATGGTCCAGGACGATAGCTACTGTAATAATATCTTCTCCCACGTCCACCCCCATGTCTTGCACCTCTACTGTGTCCTCCACGTCTTGGCATAATTTAATGTATACAACACAGAATAGATAATAATTGCAATTTAACCATCAACCACAATTATATTAACGCACTTTTTTAATTGAGTTTATTGTTTTTTTTGTACGATAAATATATAACGAAAGTACAAAGTATGGTAAAACGTCAAAAAGGAGGTGCGTGCTATCAGCTTGGTATATATGATAACTTGTGGAGTTTGCGAGATCTCAAGAATATGACGATTCCTGAGCTACAAACAATGAACTACAATAACTGGAGTCTTGTAAAGGGAAGCGCGAAACTTCCTGTTCCTCCAGTTATTGATCTAAAGTCTCCGCGTGGTAGTACCATATACTTTATTCCGAAGGACTTTGTAGTGATTGTCAAATGTGATGTAGAAACCAAGTCTCTTCCGTTTGCCTTTAATTTAGTTGAAGTGATGCGTCAGATTCTGGTGTCATCATGTAATATGAAACGAAAAAACGGAGTTGATATTATTGTAAATCCAATTTCGCAGCGCCCATATAGTCCATATATTTTGGAATTTTTCAACAATACCTTTAAGGCGTTATATGCGAAAAAGTTAACAATAGACACTGAAAGTCTATCTACGGATAGTGTAGCGGAACTTGTCGGTAGAATAGGTGGTCAAAAGGGAAAAGAAATCTTAGATACGATGAATCCTGCCGCAAAAGGGTTAACTTCGTTAGAAAGAACTTCCAGAGCTGCTGGTGCCGTAGGTCTTGGAATAACTATTGTATCTTTGTTCTTTGCTGCACAATGGTTACTATGGATTGGTGTGGCGGTACAGTTTGCTCAGACACATAGTAAAAGCATAGAGATGTTTCTAAAGAGCGAAAAAACAGATGAAGATATACGACTTTACGCATATAGTATTTTGATGGATATAAGTACTTCAAGTATTGATTGGATGGCAGGTATGAAGGAAGCAAAACTCAAAGCAGCACTCGGATATGCCGGTGGTGCAAATGATCTTAATCAAGTCATCGGTTATCTTGAAAAAATGGCTGGCATTGCTAAAAGTAACAAGTTTGACGCTAAGTTTGCCAAGACACTTATAGCGGATGAGAAACGTCGCCAGAACGCTCTTCCATTGGATGTGATGAAAAATCCGAAGAACGATATGGATTCTTTCCAGAAAGCATGCACTCTGGGTCGTTTACGAAAGAGCGTACACGCAATTATGGGTGCTCAACGAATGCAGAGAATGATGCAGAAAACACAAGCAGATAAAACTATGACAAAGTTTTCTGGTAAAACACCAAGTCAGCAGATTGGTAGTGGAAGACGTAAACTAAATAAAAGTAAAGTTAAGAAAGGAAGTAAAATAAGTAAAGTAACTTACAAAAGAAAGTGTACAAAGACGAAAACAAACGGAAGAAAGTGTGGTTGTGCAGTTCGTGTAAAAAACCCAAATGCAATTCGTATTAACTGTGGTCGTCATAAATAAAATCGCGCCAAGTATATCATTGTTCTAACCATACTTATGATAAAATACACATGAAAATATAAATTACAAAATTTTATTATACAAATTACGATTTAACAGGTATATAATCAACCAGTTGTAAAGATACGATAGAATGATCATCATGTAATCTCAAGAAATCACTGACCTTTCCTCTACAAACGCGAAAAATTGGAATTGGACTTTGATAGTATGCATATTTTTTTCTTGTAAGACATGTTAAATTATATGCACATATGGGGTCATATTGGCGATAATTCTTGCGCACCAACTGAATGAACATACATATAATATCATCAGGATCCATTCCAAGAATAAGATATGTTTTGATATCATATGCCTTGTGCAATTTATCTACAGAGTACATCTAAACTGTGGTGCTGTTGTTGGAGCGATAGATCGTGTGCGAGCATGAACGATGAGGTTTGTGTTTGGATTGACCTAATATATTCAGTGAATGAAATCATCAACTTAAAATAAAAATAACAACACAAATAAAATCATCGAAAAAGTATTGTTTAAAATTCATTCAGTGAATGAAATTATAAATTCGGCGAATGAAAAAATAAACAATACCACACCACATAAACATACATCTAAGATGGACGTGATTACTTTCAAGAGAAAGTTTGCCAGTCTTGCAAGTGATGAGGAGTTGAATAAAGGAATGATTATTGTTACTTCTGAGAGTATTGATGAAATTTCCTGCGTATATAATGTACGTTATACCCGCCAAAATGATAAATCTTCTTTTAGTTTTTTGATTCGTGCCGATTCTATTGGAAAACTTCTTCTCGACATTCAACAATGGAAGGATAATGTTCTCGAGTACAACAAATATGTTTCTCAATTGAAGAGGAAAGAAGAATCAACAGAAAACAAGTATGATGATCAAATCAGCAAATTCAAGAATTTCCTATCACAATCTGCCGAGTATATGTTTAATTTCCTTTCAAGTTCAGAAGAATAATAAAATATTTGTATAAAAAGTATAATACATATGGATAATAATAATAATACTCCGATTCTAATAGGTGTTGTTTTGGTAATTGTATGTTCTATTCTCATATCAATTTCTTTTGCAATAGCGGTATCAAATACTAAAACAACCACATATAGTCCATCACCTCCTTCCTCTACTACACCTCCACCTTCATCTACAACGCAACCACCACCATCTTCATCTTCTTCAGAGCCAGAGCCTAACGATCCTCAAGCACCTGCTCAAGAGGTATTAACCTGGACTCAAATGAGTGGTTGGTGGCCGTATGGTTACGATGCCGGAAACAGTATGCCAGCGACAAGTAGTTTGAATGATGTAAAATCCGAATGTGCAAAGCGTGATACATGTAAGTTTATTACTCAATTAAAACCAGGTTCCGAATGGAGATTAGTTCGTGATTTCCGTTCACCAATGTACGAAGTCACTGCGAAAACATACATAAACAGTCGAAGTGATCTTATTGGTAAAAGTAAACCAGATATTCCATCTATTCAGTGGAAGCAATTTAGTCCTGGTGTAGTAAACTGGACTAATGCAACTGGTATGCAGACAATGCAGTATATAAAGGGTATCGATTTGCAAACCGCTAAAGATGTATGTGCCGCTAGAGCATGTAAAGCGATAAATGTTGATGCATCAGGTCAGTATACACTCTTTAAGGAATTCGGTAAAGGACCCAAAGATACAACAGGTAAAATAAAAACCTATGTCAATAGTCGTCATCCAAATTATAATAATTCAACGTGGCAATACAACTGATGTATGTTATATTGTCTGCGTTTATGTAAAGTCTAAAATAATATTGCAATACATATATACGCAGATTGATTTTCAGGTCAACTCTGTCGTATATATAACTTTTTTGAGTAATTAAAAATCAAATAGTCCGTGTGGCTCAATTGGTAGAGCAGTCGGCTTCTAACTGGCAGGTTGTGGGTTCGATCCCCATCACGGATTTATATGTTATTTTATACTTCTTTCACAAGGAAACAGGCACCTTAGCTCAGTTGGTTAGAGCACACGACTGTTAATCGTGGGGTCGGTGGTTCGATTCCACCAGGCGCCTAATAATTCGACATGTTATTTTTATTTTTATTTTTATTTTTAGCAAAAAAAAAATTGGTATTTTGTTTTGATATAGATTTATTTACGCAAACGCTTTTTTGATATTTTCGAATTTTCCATTCAATTGTTCGATTTCATTCATCAGTTCATTGTTCTTTTCCAACAATGATTTGTTTTCAGTCACAAGGCGGTTATTCTCTTTCTGAAGACTATCGTTTTTAATGTTCAATCCGAGTATCGTTAGATTCACTTCATCCAGTTTGTTTGATATATATTTGTTCACATCCTTTGCGATTTTATCAGAAATATCCTTAACTTCCGGGTTTTTCTTGAGACGTTTCTTCTTACGAAGAGAAATCACTGGAGGACTATCACATGGCTTTTTAGTAGTGGTAGTGGTTTCCAGTTCCATCACATCAGATTGATCTACTATAGATTTTTTACGCTTTTGAGACAACGTAGTGGTGGTATTGGTTGTATTTCCAGGACATTCAATCACATATGGATGAATAAGATCTTGAGTATGGAAGATACCCTTCATGTTGTCTTTCTTGTACTTTAGAACCAAATTACGTTCATCGATCGCGTTCATTACATATTTATACAATTTATCTGGACCTTTTTTCAAATTGACCTCAATGCTTTTATGAAATGGATTTGTTTTAGATTTCGACAGAATATGCACCAAACAGCTGGATTTGGTCTTTGCAACAGAAATTTTCATGTTATAAAGCAATGGAAAATCACTGTCGTGTCTTTTTGGATTTTGGGTATTTTTATATTTATCACAACATTCATTGGCATAATTCCACAAAGCTTCACGATTAATAGAGCACATGACTTCTTATTGACATGTAATTTTTTTATTTTTATATGTTCATTTTTTATGACACCTAAAAGAATTTTGATTTTGATTTTTATTTTCGATTTTCGATTTTTGATTTTCGATTTTCTATTTGGTCCTTTCAATGACAACAATAACTACTCGGCACATAATCACCATACATTTTGTATGGTATACTAGACACTAAAGTACCACTATTCACAAATGGTAGATTGCGAATTTCAGCATCGACATTGAAATAACGACCATTGTTCTTGTATGTTTCTTTACTAAGTGGTGGTTGTTTTTGGACAAATGCAATGTATGCAATATACATTACAAAAAGTATTACAAGAAAACTCAACATATATATAATTCAGTGAATTTAATTCTAATTTCTATAAAAACAACGCAATTCCAAAGCAACGTAGATAACATGAATACGGATACGTCTGCAAAAGAAACTGTTTTGCAAAAACGCAAACAAGACAATGTATATGAAGTTGATACCGAAGATGAAATCGACATTGATCTAAAACGAAAAAGAGTGCGGGAAAGTAATCCTTCTCTTGATCGATTGTTGAACGGTATGGTAGACAAGTTTAACAATATTCTGGATACAGTAGAAGAATCTCTTGAAAAGGTGACCGATGAAACGAATGAGGCTATTAAAACATGTGCCCAGAATCATCACAAACAATTAACTCAACAAGTCGACGAACTGAAGAAGAAGACCGAAGAACAGAATAAACAACTTGAAGAACAACACAAGGAGCTTACGAAAAATCTTCATACATCAAGTATGCGCGAGGCTATGTTAACTAAACAAACCAACGAACTGAAGATGCAACTCGAAGAACAAGAGAAGATTATCAAGCGCATTCAAAAGGATGACAGCGACCTGATTGAAGTTCAGAACAAATATACGGAACATCTCGAAGAAACCAAGGCACTGAAAGCTGATTACGACGTTGTACAAGCGGATTTTCAAGCAATGCAAGTTGTTTTCAACGATATTGTGACTGAAAACGAATCGCTGAAAGAAGAAAACAAGGCTGGACTCGCTCTCATCGCAACACTTCAAGAGGAGAAAAAGAAATTGGAAGAACAACAACTCAACCAAGCGAAAGTCGACGAAAACGAGTCATTGTTAGCACTCAACCAAACACTGGAAGAAGAAAACAAAGAACTGAAGAAATGTCTCCAGAAAGTAAAAGATGTTCTTGGTTAACCCCTAATTCAATCCCATTCTAATATGGGGGTTAATTTTTATTTAATACATATACTTTTACATTCCAATGACATACCGCATTTATCTTCAGAAAGTTCATTTACAAAGTAATACACAGTTCTTAATTGCAATGTCATCTCAATTATGTTCGCAGGAAAACGAAGTTCGAATAGATCGTAGGGAGTGAACATTGGGCTCGATAAACAGGATGCTTCCAACTCGATTCTATTGTATCTATATGGAAGATGCAATCGTAGAGTTTCTCCTTCTTTTGGAGAGTACACAGACAACCCCGCAGTTACATTATCATACCTACTGAATACATCGTTCGCATACTCAGATATATTTCTAAGAAATTCCTCTAACTCTTTTGTAACTTGAACATAGATAAAATATCCGTTCTTTTGTGTTATATCTTGACGAGCATCTAACAATGTCAAATTCTCAAAGTTTGCTTGAATTGTTTTTTTGGGACGCATTCGTGAATTGTTTGGTGGATAAAATAAACTAGACATAATTGTATTAAATTTAAACTTTGATATATTTTTATATATCCCATTTTTTTATCAGACTTGGAATGTTACGATCGTTCGGCTTCGCTACCCACAGAGGATTATCTTTACTATGTCCGTGCTGATTCGGCTTACCACTTGCGCGATAACAATGCATCATCGTCATACTATCCATTTTGGTAAGGACATTCTCAAACTCGGTTCCAGTAAGATGATCTCGAATGCGTTTACCGAGAGTTTCACCGGCCATCCAACCAGAATCCAAGATCATCTCATTCTCCGATGTATGACCACACAACATCAACGCCAGTTTAGCATGGAAATCTGGTACATAGGTTTCTGGTTTGGTGGTATCAGGATCGTCCGGAAGCATACGCTTGACAATATTCTCCCAGATACTCTGTCCACGCCCAACGCGAAGTCCCTTCAGAACACGGGCGAAATCCGATACACTATCTGTATGTACTGCAAATTCGGCATGCTTCTCATTCTTCAAAGTCTCACAGTTGGTTTCCCATTGCTGTTTGCGAGCTTTCTCAAAATGCGTATGAACAGATGTTAACAGATGCATACAAGATGATATGTCCGCAGGATCAAGTATCGCGATCCTTGAAGACACGCACTCAGAATATACATCGTTTCCGCATGCCCACAGTGCGTTAATCATCGAAATCGGAAGAATACTCTGATAGACGGTTTCAGACATTTGCAATCCAATGCAACCAGTCACCTTCGAAAAGGAAGAAACCGTTAAAATATCTCCGTTGAACAATCTCTTGAACAATTCAATTGAACATTTAAATGCATCATCGCCATCCGGTTCCTTATACATGATCTCACTATAAGGGTTAAACTTTATCTGTCGGAATCGCTTCTTTTCAATTCCATACAGAGTACATTCGCTAAGAATGCTTACTTTTTCCACATAATCATCTGCTTCGTACATGATACTTGGTACATACTCCCAGAAAACCTTACTTCCCTTCTGACGACGATCCGCATTCCAGTTCATGTGGCGACGAAGAGCCTCACATAGAACAATGCGATGAATCGATCCGTTTCCAACGATTTTCTTCTGTATTGTTTCGTTTCCTCGAGCTGCAATCATAATGCCATAGAAAATATCCAGAGTAGGCAGTTCGGATTTTTGATGAGATTCCGGATCACTGCAAAAACGCTCGAGCAACATCAGTGGACGCATATTCTTCGGAACCTTGAGAATGTCAAAAATCTCTGTATCCATCAAGAGACGAGCGCATAACAAACGGTATTGTTCCAACATAAATATGCTTCGGTCGGATACGTTCTTCTTTTTAGTGTAAGTAAGATTGTCTTCAGAACAAGTCATTAATGTTCTGGTAAAACGTGCCAGAATCGCATACAATGCAACTATTTGAGAGGGTGAATATCCTGACTCAGACAAGGTGAACAGATACCCACACATGATAGGAAGAAGAAGACGAGCACGTCGATATTGGCTTTCACATCCATAAATCGGAAGACATGCATTGATGTTCTCACGCCCTTGCCCAGATAGAACACACGAGATACTATCGTAATTGAAATCACCAGTCGCTTGTTCTTGAGAGGTACGATTCATTTCAAACATCGCTGCAGTTTCGAATGTATCCCACGAAAACATCGTAGTGCACGGAGTTCCATTGTCGTCCGTCATGCTAACACTAATTGTCGTTGGACAATCAATCGCGACTGCAGTTCGTTTCACATTCACTCCAATACATAAAATATCGGTCTTGAATTCAGGATCAGTCAGAATCTCAGTGAGACTTTGCTGAGAGATGTTATCATGTAGTTCTTCTTCGTGTTCAATATACAAATCGCTTGCATCATTCAATTCCAATTCCTGTAACTTCTTTGAAAGACTCAAAAGCATATCCGCATTGTGGATGCTTCTCTTGTCCATGGTTCGTTGCTGACGTGCCTTACTCAAACGACCACGATACTTCATCGCAGTAACACGCGCAATCATTTCATTGCTTGTCATACGCTTGTTTGAAATATCCACCCAAAGACGACGTACCTCATCCAATTCCACCTGAACTTGCATTACTTCTTGTATCACAACGTTCTTTTCCGACTTATTGATGCGTAACAATTTCATGGAATCCAATTCGCATTGTAAAGCCTCCAGTAAACCGTTCTTTTCTGGGAGTGATTCCAGAGTCATATTCTTACAGAGATCCTGTAAACGAACCTGTATAGAACCTAGGACCGCAAAATGATCTGGAACACATGTCTGTACATCAGATAATTGTACCTGCGTTACTTGTTGAGTATCATCGACGGAAAACGATAAAGTCACAGTTTCAGCGGGTATTTCTTCATTTAATTGATGTAACCACAGATTACCACGCATTTTATCGTCTTCAACACAGAAATCAATGTCTTTTTTGCCAAGAACACGACAATCCTTGTCTAGAAACGAAACCATGCCAGACATTGTATTCATAACGAAGGTTAAGACCGTTGAAAGTTCTGCAACCAAAACACTTGAAGATTTTGTTGGATCTGCATATGAATAAACTCCCGGTACCATTCCTCCATTCTGGATAGCCTGCAACAGTTTGCTATTATGACTTGAACCAAGACCAAATGCATGAATTGTTGCACATTTGCAAACAGTTGGAAGAAGTGAACAAAACTTCTTAAAAGTCATATCACAATAAGAAGGACTCCATCTATTCCATTCCATTGGATCATCAGATGGATCGCCATCGGTTAAAAACACAATATCTGTATAGTATTTCTGGTATTTTTCATGACTCTTTAACAAGTCCAAAGTAGTAGAGAACGCATTACGGAAATAGGTACCCTCGTTAAACCATGTCTTTCGAAGTTCCATAGGTTTTACTATAATTGCCTTCGTGGAGTAGTTTACTACCATAAAATCCAAACCAATCTGCGATAGATGCTCAACCACTTCAAGTACTTGTTGCTTAGGAGTACCGTTCATACTACCAGAGGTATCACATACCAGAATCACATTCTTTTTGTTTTCAACATCGGATTTATGAGGAAAACTTACAGATAATCTCTGTAAATCACCAATATGCGTGAAAGATACGGATACGGGATCAGATGACATATTGAAAGCGTTAGTTCTACTTTGGAATAACTGTTATAGTTTCATTTTTATCCAAAATGCAAACATTAATTCACTGAATCACGAACATAAGAATAATACCATAAAAGAAAAAAAGATGACGCATATATTCGAAAATATATACATTGGAGATATGTTTGATGCACATGCACAACATACTAAATTTAAAGCGATTCTGTGTTGTGCCAAAGAACTTTCTCTAATAAACCATCAATTAGCACGTCAATTGCCATTAACAGATACCTTTGATGATGATCTTATAACACACTTGGTCGAAGGATACGAATTTATAGAAGAAACCATAAATACGTCTGAAGGAAATGTATTGGTGTATTGTCAAGCTGGAAAGAGTCGTTCTGTATCAATGGTTGTATATTATTTAATAAAAAAATTGGATATGAATCTTGATGAAGCAATTGAATTTGTGAAACAAAAACGTCCTATTATCGATATCAATAAAGATTATATTCGTCAATTGCAAAATTACTATGATATGTTATAAAAGTCTAAACTATCGTACATTTCTTTCAATGATCTCGTTACTTTTGGCTCTTGCATATATCGATTCATAACATCTGTACAATTCTGTTTTATTTGATTCGCGAGATACAAAAGAATGTGATCTATAAGATCTTGATATCCTAAATAATCTGCTACAAAGCGTATCGAATCCAACATCACAACATTCTTATATATATCTACTGGTTCTACTTGCAGTTCACCATTTCGTATGTAATGTAGCACATGTTCCATGATATTCTTTGTCACACCTTCCGCATACAACGGAATCTCAGTTATATCTTCATTAAATGAATCAAGGTAATCTGAATAAAGATCGCGTATACTATGACATTCTTGAAAAAATAAGGTGAAATCCTTTATTTTTTTTGAATCCTTTGTTTTTTCTAAATCACGAAGAACAATTTCTCCATCGCAAAGACATAATGTAATCGTCCTGTTTTTTGATGTTTTCATTTAGGGGTGGGTGGGTTTCTAATTTATGTGTAGAATGAGGTTTTGTAATTTGAATTTCACGTAACAAAACTTTTACTTATATTTTAAAATCTATTTAAATTACTTTAAAATAACAACAAAGAAAAAAAAAGAATATCATAACAATTTTCATTTCAATTTTAAACATGAAAACACAACTTACCATTATCAAACCATACACAAATAAGGTTCTATCCTTCAAAGTAATGGAGGATGCGGACGCGAATGCTGATCTAAACGATATTATTATTAGAGATCATCATACGGTGTGGGGGATACTACAAGAAGCTCTGCTAAAACATCCGGACGTACTTATGGCTGCTACAAAAGAAGAACATCCACAAACCAATTGTATTTACATATCCATTAAGCTACATTCTGCCGCCATAAAAACTGCCCGCGATGTTCTTTTTGAGGTTCTCAGAGAACAGATTTCTGCTATCGAGAGTCTTAGAAGAGCATTTGATAATAAACTTGAACTAGTTTCCCTTTAGAGCGGATTTTGTGGTTATTACACAACAATCATCTGTGAATAATCCAATCTGACCATCATCTAGGTAAAATAGTTTTTGAAATATTTCTCCAGGTAAATAATCTAACTTTTCTAAATATAATCCATGTTTAGCATTTTGTTTGCTACAGCTATTACATAGCATTATTGTATTGTTGTTCATACATTGACAAGTATAAAAATTTGTTTCACAATAACCCAGTCTACAAGTACCACCACAGAAATCACACTGTAACATTCCAACATTTTTTTTATTATTCATTTGACATATATCACAAGTACTTTTGTGATAACACGTTTTTTTATGTTCATTTACATGAAACAATAAAGTATCCTTATCCATTTGTTTGAAATTTATATATTTATTTTTATATCATTGCGCAGCTTTTGTTGTTAATGGGCAACAATCGTCTGTGAATAATCCATCCATTTCATCCAGTCCATCTATCTCGTCGTCATCTGTATCTGGATCTGAATCATATAATTCCTCCGGTATTTTTTCTATACCAATTGAATCATGGGTTTCTGGAGTATTACATTTGTGACATAACGATATCACATTGTCTCTTTTCAGACATTTACACATATAATATTTATAACCCATATAACTATTATAGTAAAGTCTATTACACCAATCACATTCTACCATATATACACCATCAATTTTTCTTTTATTTATTGTACATATTTCACAGCTACTTTTATGAAAACACCTTTTTTTATGTTCATTTACATTAAAAAGTAAAGTTTCTTTATTCATTTGTTTTTATTATATATTTCGCTTTATATGCTATAATTATTTTACAGCTTTTGTGGTTATTGCACAACAATCGTCTGTGAATAATCCATATTCATATTCTAGGTCATCTGGTAGAATATCTAGAATATCTAATTCATCCCAATGTTGCAGATAGAATCCGTGTTTAGAATCTTGCTTACATTTGTAACATACAAGCATTGTATTGTCTTTCAGACATTTACATGTATAAAATGATATATCTGCAAAGTTTGAACCTTTGAAAAGATTTCCACACAACTCACATTGAACTAAATTTTGATCATCCAATATTTGGTAATTTATTTTACATATTTCACATTTACTATTACGAATACATGTTTTTTTATGATCTATTATACGATTAAGTTCCTTTTTCTTTCCCATTTTTGTTTTAATTGTGTGTGAAATAGTCATTAATCATTTTTTCAAGCATACATTCTTTAAAAACACCACGAACAATGACTATATTATCCACAACAGTAACTGGTGTGCCCAACTGAAACTTCAAATACAAAGATAGTTTTTGAAGATCCGTATTTTCAGGTAAACAGGTGATGTGAATACTTTGTTTTATACACTGGAATTTCATCATATACAATTTTAAACAAGTTTACATTTCAATTTATAAAACTGAAACCTCAACATTACTGTTTTGTTTATCAATTATGAAACAGGAATCAAAAGAAAACAATCAAGAAGAAATCATGAAAGAATACATGATATTATTACAATTTAAACCAACTTATGAAAAAAAAAATACCTATATAACTCCATATATTTGGTATGGTGGCGCCATAAGTCACCCATCACAGCTACTATAATTTATAAAAACTGAAGAAACCTCAAAATTTATAGTCTGTTTGTCAAAATTTATGTTATGAAACAGGCATCGAAAGAAAAGAAACAAGAAGAAATCAATAATATCATGAAAAAATACGCGATATCATTACAGTTTACAGCAGATTACCAAAAGATGAATACAGAGTTAACAACTCACTTTTTGTGGTTGTATGGTGGTTTGGATGAAGCAGACTGGTAAACGACTATCTGGTGAGACGATCCTTATCTTCGAGTATGCGAATTTCGAACTGAATTGAATGTCCCATACCATTAAAGTTATACAATTCACCATTGTAGTCACGCCACTCAATCGTAAGATCTGATAAAGTTACAGCTGGACTAAAAAATCTAATATTACTTACATCGTTGCGATCCTGTACGTGTTTATATTTGTTAAAGTCCACATTCATTGGTATTTGCGCGAATGAACCTGAAACCGATCCAGTATTACTTTGAAGACGTTTAAATTCGTCTATATGTAGATATATATATTGATCCCCGTCCAATTGAGCTTGAAACGGTGCATTGACCGTATAAGGACCTCCACCCGTGTTTGTATAATCAACTTTATCGTATCCAATAGTTTGTGCGATACTGTTTATAGGATAGAGAGTTTTAGTTCCACCGTTTTCTAGGTTGATTGTATCTCCTTCAAAAAGAAGATTGAAATCACCCGTACCACCACTACCATCCGATACAATACTGTAGCTGTTTGTCGAGCTCGTATAGGTAACCGTGTAAGTGGATGCTCCTGTAGCATTTAATTGAGTAGTTATTTCGGTTGCGAGAGCGGATCCAGTATAGTTACCACGTGTGATTGCTGCTATCAATTCTGTTCCGGGCGTTTCCTCGAAATGTAACACATTATTATGAATATCAATCAAATATTGGCTCTTCGGAACTGCCGCATACAATAGATTTACAGACACAACATTATGATAGATTCTATCCAATTTAATACGATATTGATTCGGATTCGGATATGCAGTAGTATCACGATCGCGATCATCTATCGTAAAATACAATGGAATATGACGTGTTCCGGTGATATTATTGCGTGATTCCATAGGTAGCAGAGGAAATGAAGCTTCTGGAGGTGCAATAACAGCTATGTCAGTTGAATCGCACTGCTCATTTCCCGGATTAAGAACAGGTCCTTGTCCAGGAACAAATGCTGCCAAGCCCAATTCCACTCCTGTGTTAGAAAAATCAACATTATCGTTTTCTGTAATCATATCGATCGCGTTTCTTGGAAGTGGCCCATCGTAGCGCGGTTGATTGTTTTTTGCACCTGAATTCTGACGTATTCCACGTGGCTGTAAATTCATGCTAGAGAATCCTTCAGATGGTTCCAAAAAAATGTTTTTTGGTTCATTCTTTGTGAGATCATGATGTATATTTGATTTATTTCTTGTGTCCATAAACGATTCTTCTGGAGTGTATCCTGTTAATCCATTATTTAGTATTTTTTTAACAACCATTTTATTGAATGTTCCACGATCCAAATTACTCTTTTCATGTACGTCCAATTGATTGTATATATCTAACATCGCTTCAGAAGTTTCTGCTACAGATACCTGACGATTGTACTCATTCAATGCCAGATTAAGTTGACTTGTGAGAACGAGAATATTACTCTTCGAAAAGTACTCTTTTCCTTTCTCACGCAATTTGCTTATAGATGACATCTTTATATATATCTTAAATTTTATTTTATATCATATCAAGTTCGTTTAAAAACTATAGTTTTATTATCACTAAAATATTATTATGTCTATTGAAGAAAGCGATTACGTACAAGATAGTAATGTAACTATATTATTTACATACTTGCAGCGTAAAATTAAAACAGACTTTTCACATCTTATCGATAGTGATTTCTATCCAGAACTCATTAATTTGATGAAAAAAACATACGCACGTTATAGATTATCCTTGCTGAAAAGCACTGCATCACTAGATAAAAAAATACTGTATCTCAACAAAAAAGTTGTATCTATAGTGATTGATGTATTTTCAAAAGCATACAACGAAGGAAGATTATCGGAGAACGTAAGCAAAACATACGATAATAACGTTGATTTAATTCAACGGAATGTACATTTTAAAAATGCAAATGAAAATCCAGAACCACCTGCAGAACTTGTAACACTTGATCCAGAACAACTTGACTCTGATATACCAAAACCAGATGAACTACTAAAACGCATGGAAGAACAACGAATCAGCGATAAAACTATACAACTTCAACCTCCTAACATAGAGAATCTTGATGATATATTTAGTAAAACTGTAATTCTAAATAACAATTCATTAATTAATACAGAAAGAAACAGAAAAAGCGAAACAGATGATGATGAACAACATAATAATATAGAATTAATGGAAAAATACATTCGTGATCAAATGACAGAAGCACATATAGAGTATCAGGAAACCACGAATAACATCGAACTAAACGTTCTCAGCAAACTAACAAATTGTATCGAGACACTATTTAAAAAATACCAAATCATTACAACCAAAGAAGAAACCACTACAAATGGAGAAATTAATGAAGTAAACAACAAAGTAATTCATGAGGTAAGTAATAAAGTAAGTAATGAAGTAAGTAATGAAGTAAGTAATGAAGTAAGTAAAAGAGTAACGTTTTGTGTGTATTCGTCTGATAGAATTATGAAAGATAGTAAACCAAATAACTATCAAATTAAGCTTCCATTTTCGAAGAAACATATCAAAACTATTCAATTAAAAGACTATTATATGCATGTTAAAGATGTACGATATTGTATGTTAGATATACATTCAAATGATACAACGTTTTGTTTCTCACATCCTGTTTCTGAAACAGTTGTCGCGCTTTTTTGTAGAAATAATCTTTCTGCTCCATTAATTATACTGAATAATAATGCCCGGTGTCAAGAAAGTTGTCAAGAAATCATCAACGAAATCCAAGGTCAAAAAGATTCTCAAGAAACCAGTGAAGAAATCGAAGTCGAAGGTAACGAAGAAGAAAACAAAGAAGTAATACACGATGACACGAATATACCGGATGAATATATATTACGTATACGATTCAATAAAGAGGTACCAGAACATACATTAGTGTTTGATATCACCGGGGACTTCTGCATCTAAGATGTTGAGAAATTGTAAGTGTGGACACACCAAATACGCTGTGTGAATATCTTTATTATGTAACGTTTTTCTTTTAGAACACTTTGTGATTTTGGTAGCACAATCCAATAACTCGCACACGCATATATGTAGATATGCTGCCATAAATACAAGTGCCAAATCGTTTGCTTCACAGTATTTTTCTATTATGTATCGTTTGACTAAATTAATGTTTATATCTACGCATGCGCGGTCTTTTTTCTGCTGTTGTTTATCGATTACCGTATCATTAATCGGAAAAAAACTATACACAAAATTTTGACGTTTTTCCTCGATACCCGATCGAAGTTTACCTAGAAAACATTTGCATGAATGATCATCGAAAAGCTTACATATGCTATCATCGAGTTGCTTATACGAAAGGATCTGTTTATCGGTATCGTTGAGTGCAAGTTTTACTAGGGAATCGAGAAGTTGCGTGACAATGGAATTTAAGGTATCGATTGCAGAACTGGTGATGTTCATCTCCTCATATTTATCGTGAAACAATGTTCTAAGACAACTATTCCACTTTATTTCTTTTTCTTCTAAGTCTTCTGCATCTACATTCAAGTCTTTTCCAGTGGTTTGTTCAATTTCGGCCATTTGTCTAAAAACAATATTTAATTTTTATATGATCATGAAATGTAAGATAGATTTGGTGCTTCGGTTCGTTCATTGATCATCCTGGAGACGTGTTCTTGCAATTCTCGCATTGCGTTCACGGTACTTTCACGTTGCTCATGAAGACGTTGTTCAAAATCGAGTCTGAGTTGCATTTCTCGTTGTTCAAATTCACGCCGAAGACGGTTTTCCTGGTGCAACAATAACATTTCGATTCTTGTATCAACATCATTCTCCTTCTCAACGAACAGTAATTCTTGATTTGCTTGCTGTGAACATGTCAGTCGCACATTCTTCCTCGGAAAGACTGGAATCGAGTCAGTTTCTTTTCTTTTTCGTACTGAACTCATATATGTTATAATATGTTTTTCCTTTGAATGGTTAGACGGAGCTGGGAGGTGAGAGGTGTGGTGTGTTATATATCCGTTTTATTTCACTTTACCCTAATTCCCCTCTTCATACCCATTTTCCCCATTCACTGAATCAAATAGGAAATCGAAACCAAGCAATCACCAAACCAGAGCACAAGAAAGATGAGCACTTTGGGGACAAAAAGAAAACGAAACCAGAAGACGAAACATGATTGGCGCATGCTGAAGAGATACCTATCTTTTTGCATCTACAATTGGAGTCGTTACGATTGGGTGATTACTTTACAACACCCTCACACCCAACTATCTATCATCACAACACTTCATGCAAAAAAACCAAACTTTTCTCACAAAGACCGCCGAACATTTTCTCTCATTTCATCCGATATTCTGGGAAAAGTTTTCACTTCCTCATTGACTCATTTGCAAGTTTCATTGTCATCAGAACACTACAAGGAGCACATTCCGCTTTTTCAATTTGGTCATCAAATCAAGCTTCTCGACGATGGAAGATACGAAATACATCGAACGAATATATTTACATATGCATCTGATGAGATTGTCTTGAAAGATTTCAAGTTAACATGCGAATGTCTCAAGGATGAAGAAAAGATGCGTATCTGCAATACACCAGTCGAAAAGATCAAAACGTTGGATGATGGGAAGTTGGACACACTTATTCGAAGTGTTCGACCAACAACGCTACATCCGAAACAGATCATCAAAAAACTTGGACAGGCGCTGGATTGTATATTATTTCTCGATGTTGTACCGCAAGAGGAATATCACTACACCTTGTTTCAAGCGTATCAAGCACCGAAATGGAATATCGATTTGAACCTACTGAAAACATTCACCGAACCGGAGGAAGGACCAGAATGTGTGATTTGCTACAATGGAATCGAGCAGTATGGTATGCTGGTACCGTGTCATCACAGCAAGTTTTGCCTAAAGTGCGCAAGGCATTTTGTGGGAAAACCATGTCCTCTCTGCAACGCAAAGTGTACTGCTGTAAATCAAATATACCTTTGAAGCATATATAAAATGAATAAAATGAAGAAACACAAGGAAAGATATATATGAATTCATATACTGTTACTAAGACAACAGATCATTCTCGTGCATTCACCAATTATGTATGGTTAAACAAGAAAGATTACAATCTATTTAAATGTTTCAAAAAACACACATATATCACGGTCAATGGTGAAATATATATTGCAGAAATTGATAATAATATATCTGAAAAATGTATTGCATTGAATGGTTTACAACGTGAATATCTACATGTTCGAGAAGGTGCCAAAGTAACCTTGGAAAAACATGTATCTGCTATGAGAAATATGCAATTTATAATCGTTGAAATGGATTATTGGAAAGATTCTAAGAGTATTGATTACTCTGTGGTGTTTGATCATAGGATTCTACAAAAAGAGTTTCTTTCTACATTTCGAGATCAATTCTTTGGTGTAGGACAACTTATCATATTCTATTCAGGTAATAATGTTTTTTCATTAAAAGTAATTGAAGGAAGTGGTTTATTAACAGATACTACTGAAATTGCGCTCATTCCATCAAAACACTCAAATGTACTCATGAATAATAAGGTACATAACACCCTCATTCGATACGATTGGGATTTTGAAAGTATGGGTATTGGTGGACTCAATAAAGAATTTAGCGATATATTTAGACGCGCATTTTCCTCTAGAATCATCGATCCAGCTATCGTAAAACGTATCGGAATTCAACATGTTAAAGGTGTACTTCTACATGGACCTCCAGGAACAGGGAAAACTCTTATGGCACGACAGATCGGTAAGATGTTAAACTGCAAAAATATACAAATTGTAAATGGACCTGAAATATTCAGTAGTTATGTGGGTGAATCAGAAAAAAAGATACGTGATCTTTTCACACAAGCAGAATATGATCAGAAAACATATGGAGACAAATCCGAATTACATATAATTATATTTGATGAATTTGATGCGATTTGCAAATCTCGTGGAAGCACTCGCTCTGGGACAGGAGTTAGTGATACAGTAGTAAATCAACTGTTGAGTAAAATTGATGGATACAACGCGCTAAATAACATACTCATAATAGGAATGACAAACCGAAAGAACATGATCGATGAAGCGATTCTGAGACCTGGTAGAATTGAGGTACACATCGAAATTGGGTTACCAGACGATGAGGGGAGACTTCAAATACTTCGCATCAAAACCAAGGATATGAGCGCGAATGGTTTTATGAGTGATGACGTATCTTTAGAAGAACTAACCAGTAAAACGAAGAACTATACTGGTGCCGAAATAGAAGGTATCGTCAAGAGTGCTACATCTTACGCACTTACAAGACATATCGATGTACATAAGTTGAACGAAACCAAACAATTGACAGATCAAGATATTCGTATTACAAAAGATGATTTTGATCGCGCTTTAAATGAGATTCCTCCAGCATTTGGAGTGGTGGACGATGTGTTTGAACGTTATATTTCCAATGGAATTATTCACTATAGCAATCAAAATAATCAACTCATAGAAACTTGCAACCAATTTGTAGGTCAACTGAAAAATCATAGTGGTACGCAACTTATGTCGATTCTTCTTGGAGGAAATGTAGGATGTGGAAAAACTGCATTGGCAGCATACATCGCACAGAACAGCAAGTATCCGTTCATCAAAATCATTTCTCCTGAAAATATGATCGGGTTATCAGATTCAGAAAAAATAACACAATTCAATAGGATATTTGACGATTCATACAAATCTGACCTAAGTCTTATCTTGATAGATAATCTAGAAAAACTAATGGATTACGTAGCTATTGGACCGAGATTCTCAAATAACATACTTCAGGCACTTTCCTTGCTCATAAAACGAATACCACCAACCGGTCATAAACTAATGATCATCTCCACAACTGCGAATATAGAATTTTTACAGAAAGTTGATATGGTATCATGTTTCAATGGCGTATTCGAGGTTCCAACCGTTCAGAACACCGAAGAAATCCTCACAATACTCAATACATTATACCCTCAGAATCAACTTGGAAAAGATGACCTACCTCAAATTGTATTTCAAGATATACCCATCAAATCACTTATTATGATCGCGGAAATGACATATTTATCAAATACAGATGTGCCATTTAAAGAACGCTTCACAAAAACATTGAATGATTTTGGATACAAAAATTGAAATCGCACACACGCCAAAATATAAAAGAAAAAGAAAAACCAATTATTCTAATGACAGCCTACTATAATACCAAAATTCCGGTCACCACCACTCCAGCAGGAGATACTGCGGCGGTAAGCATCGCACATCTGAAACCAGGAGACGTTCTCAGCATTAATCAATATGTTCGACTAATACGCCACGATGATCATTTTGCATATGTGACCGATCTACGTGATAACACATCATTCCGTGTATCTTTGGATCTCGTTCAGACTCAGTACTGGCATGCAGTGCAGTTCACTCAGGCACAGAAGGTTTCGCGTACCAAACTAATCAAGGTACTGGAACGTGCCGGAGATACAGTTTTTACCGTATCGTTCAACAAAAAAGTAACAGACGCAGAAATTGTTGCACTTCTACAGGCAAACGCACAAAATATCTCTCAAGCAGACGCGACAGAAATGATGAAATATGCTAAACTGATACAGAGTGCTGGAGAACAACGTATATTAACTGGTATTCAGGTTTCGTGTGAAGCACTCATGGGAAGAAGCAAAGTACTCGATTTGCATCAACCATTTGGAAAGAACGAACGACAGGTTGATCATCGAACCATCTCGTGGATTATCATCAAAAATGTGAAGTATTACTGCTAGGAAATATATATAATAAAAACCTAATTACTTAATATTTGATTCCTCACCATTTCGCTACATATTGAATTGTTCCAAATGTTATCAATATTCTTGGAGTATTCGATTTTAAAATTACCATCATATTCAAATCCTGTATAACATGTTAAAGCCTCAAAATAAATGAGTAAATCATCAATTCGAACAAATAGAATCCATGCAGTTTCGTCATCGTTCGTTCCTACCTGAAAGTAGAAAACTTCATCAAACTTGAAATTGTGTAACATATTTTTTATATCATCTCTACTTGGAGTTTCTAAGTTATCATAATCTTTGTATATAACTTTTTCAGAATGCGGTATATTGTCACAGTCAACTCCAAAACATAGTTCCTCTAGAGGATATGAGAAATCATCAAAATTTGGCGGAAAAGATACCGGTCTAAGAACCATAAGTGATTTAGAAGGTGAGGACTTGGGTAGCATTTTTAAAGAAAAACAAATTACTTTTATATATACGTGGTTTTACATACTCAGAAATCGTCTAGCCTCACTCGGAGATAGATATATACGTTTGGTACGAACAAGTCCTCCACTTGGGCTATGACGAATTGTCTTGGTTCTCATCAAATTTACGCGATGCTGCCAACAACGACGCGCTAAACTCCCATCTGGATTCTTCTGACGAAGACGCTTACATTGATTCGGTTCTCCACGATGAAATTGACAACGTTTATCTTGATTTGGTGCGCGTGCCATAGTATATTATATACAAACAAAATAATTGCGTTTATATATAATATAAAATTTATAAACATAATTCATACTCCCACTTTATCATGAATCACTTTTTATTTCCAGAAAAACAAACACCTGAAGTGAATATTACATGTTTCTGTCAAACTCTATCCGCCGATACTAGCTGTCGATATTGCAAATTATCTAAGAGTGATCGTAAAACAATGATTATTAAAAAAGATGATAAAGTATGCTCATTATGTAACAAAACTTTTGAAAATATGACAGTTCGAGATGAACACATACCTGAATGTTTTCTAGAATCTGCATCTCAAAAATGTAATACCCTGACAAAGAAAGATATACCGACAATTCCTATACAGACATTTCCTATATCGCTTTCAATGAAAGAGAATATTGACAAATTTCGAAAAAGTCCAAAAAAAGAATTCGAATTGCAGAAAGAAAAACGTAAGAAACTTGATGAAGACTTTATTAGCGCATTAAAACAACAAAAAGAAGGTAAAAAGAATATAGCTTTTTACAATAACGTGAATTATTCTTCTTTCTATCCAACCATTGTACAATATAATCAATTGAATGGATCAACACATGAAGTGATAGGTGCTGCCATTGATAGTAAGTCCTGTATGGAATTTGAAGTAAACAATAAAATAGAAGAACTTCTTAAAAATGGAAGTTTTGCATACGAACAAATGAAACAAATCGTAATAGCGAAATTCGAAAACAAAGAGGTAGAAAAGTATCTATATGAAACTGCAATTCCACAAATCAAACTTGAGCTACAACATAAGTACCATCATTGTGATCAGCAGTAGAATTAGAATACCTGATGCACCCCCTCCAATTATAAACGGAATATAACTTGTATTATTTGCTTCACCAGAGGTTCCGGCTCCGGATCCAGCTCCATTACCACCAGTACTAGAGTTACCACCTGTATTTGTCGGAACATTAGTAGTATTACTTGACGATCCACAATTCTGATTAATTAATAGATTATCCACATTTGCACTACCTCCTGCTTGAATATCTACCAAGGCTTTACAAAATGTACCACATGGTTTTGTATCCCATTCCTTCAAACGCCAAGCATTTAAGTTTTGAGTACAGGGCGCATAAAAGCACGTAGCAGGAACTTCAAGTGTTTTGTCCTTAGGGTTGAGACATGCACAATTTGGATCTGCTATACCAGCAGGTGTTTGACAATAATTTTTATACCATGTTTCTGCACGATTTAATAGTATATTATCTGTTTTAGCCCAATCCTTGCACCAACTGTTCTTCGCAAAGTTATTGTTGTTCTTACAGAAATTGTAGCGCAAATCCGCACACTTTCCAGCATAATTTGGACTACTAGCACATATGTTACGACATGTATCCTTCGTAATGTTATCTCCCTTCGTACAATAATCGTTCAGTAGTACTTCTTTACATGTAGTACTGTTCGCGATGTAAGGTCCTGCAGGCTGCGTTCTATCGATTCCTAAACATGCGTTTTCTTTCCAAGCTGCCCACGGAATTCGTTGACGAATCGATATCCAATCAATGTTGTTTTTACCAACACCGTTTACTTTACTTAAATCCGGTATTATTGTTGTCATTGAATCTCCTCCAGTGAAAGTTTTTTGACGATCCGAATTTGATCGATCAGATATATATGTACCAACCGTTAGTTCTTGATGTGGCGCAATGATTAGTGAATCAGCATCATTTCTCTTTAGTTGATCATTGTTTGGGGGAAAGCGCGTATCCAAATCCACAAAACCACTTCCTTTTGTCTCTAGCATACGATTGCGACAATTCGTATCTTTGAATAATCTTGTACCTGGCTCACGACCATTCAAAAACATATCACTAACCGCTTCAGTACATGATGAGAACCCAGGATATGTTACAGTAGATGTAGGCATAATATATACAACACATGAATAAATAAATAAAATTTGTTTTAATCCTTAATTTTCTTGTCTTAACCCTAATTCAATCGCGTAGCGATAAGAATATGGAAATCTCATTAGATCCGCCTAAATTCTTAGGCGCTTGTTCTAATATGGGTTAATTTGTATAATATGAACATGAATATCTGAGAATGCATCCAATACCCTGATAATTCTCACAGAAGGAAACTTCATCGTCGGTTACTTTGTCTAGTAAGACAATACTAGTCGTAGTGTCTGCATGATTCTCTAGAATATATCGAACCAGGTCTTTTTTTGTTTTATCCACCAAAATACACTTGGCTACGCCATCATTGATAGCAACCATTGTTTCTTTTTCTCCATATACTGATTTATCTGTGTCGTTGTAAAGTTCCACAAAAAACTTTGAAAGATACTTACCATTCTTATTTGTGACATAGGTATTACGAATGTCTTCACTAGCAGAAATAGCCTCTTGTAAACCCTTTTCTCCAAGATTTGATATTGTAATCGAACCAATAATTGGAATGTTCAATTTACTGTTCTTATCGGAATAGTAGTCTTCGAATTTTTTCTTACAAACCGATGGACCTGCGACAATCACTCCACTAAAGTAATCGCTATTGAAATGTTCTTGCGCCAATTCTAGTACGCTTCCAAGAAATTGTTGTCGCTGATTCATACCTCTGCGATCGTAACGTTGTGCGGATTGTCCCCCTTTACTATGATTACTATCGATGATTGTCTTGAAATTATGAAGTATGTTCGATACGATATTACCCTTGGAAACTTTTACTTCCGCGAACAGAGCATGACCATTGTTCAGAATGATATATGCGAAATTGTAATGAGGGTCCGCCATATCACGTAAAATTTCCAAATGAAAACGACTGTCACAACGATAGTAACCCACCTTTAACCGTTCGATTGGTTGAATTTGATATGCTACATCTGCACTAGCGAAAATAGCTAGACCGTTTTCAGGTACTTTATTACCGTATTCTTTTAGACAGAATTGCACTCGAGTTAGAGCACGAATGACTGATTGCCGATTTGTACGGCTCTTGATATTACTAGCTGTACCAGATTCCTTGACAAGCATACTATTGATGCGTGAAACATAATCCCCTCCTCGCACATACAAGGTGATAAGACTGGTTCCACCATCTCCGACTGTATCCTATATGTCATCCAACATATTCGCAAGCTTCAAACGTTCCAATTCTATGTTCTGCATACTAAAAATTTGTTTTGGGTATAAATAAATAATAACATAATTTTTATATACTTATGAAATTGAAATGGTCAACAACATTTTATTTATTTAGTTACATTATTTAGTATGTTTTCAATTATTGAAGCGGCAAATTTTGCAGCAGAAGCACACAAGGACCAGCGCAGAAAAGGTGATCTATCACCATATATCAATCATCCAATCGGTGTAGCGAATATCATACAAAAACATGCGTGTCTACATCCAGAAGATAATACAACACCGATTATTTTACAAGCGGCACTACTTCACGATACCGTAGAAGATACCGATGTTACTATAGATGAAATTAAAAAAGTGTTCGGTGGGAACGTAGCTCGCTATGTTGCAAATGTAACCGATGATAAATCACAGGATAAAGTAACACGCAAAAAAACACAAATCGAACATGCCAAAACAATGGATCGTGGCACAGCAATCATCAAATTGGCAGACAAGTATTACAATTGCTCAGATCTGATGATAACACCACCGAAATCATGGACACCAGACATTATTTATGGCTACTTTGTATGGACACGAGCGTTCATAGAAAACTTACCACAAAATGTAAAAGATATTTATGGTATTAGAGCACTTACTCGCTTACATGAAGAACTATGGAAAGAAAACAACATCACCTTTCCGGATGATTTAAATGAAGAACTTCAGAAATACTACGCATTAATTCAATAAATATATTATTTATGCAGATTTTGTAAAATTACAGTATTGTTTACGTATATCGTCCAACGAAGCACATGTCTGTCGAAATTCAGCAAATGATATCGATGTAGTCATATCCAAAAACTCTGTTGCTCCTTGTGGTGTTATAATATCTCGATCTTCTTGTGTTAAACTTTCTATTTGTTCGTCAACCAGTTTACCAAAAACAACTTTTTCATTAGATGTAAGTAAAAAATTTATTCCATTCACTTTATATAGATATATGGTATAAAAGTTCTTACAAAAAATTTCTAAACTCTGACCATCTTCTAATTCTGTCATTATTCTTGAAAATAAATATCATACAATAATTCATTTTATAAAAAAAGAAACTACTGGATTTTGATTGTAATTGACATTCGTAATTGTACCTTTGATTGGACCTTCTTTGATGTTTGTTGCTGAATCGTTTTCGAATGACCATCTTATCAATTCTTTATCACAATCTTTCGAGTATACTTCAAAACGTGTGTAATTTATAGCCCAAGCAATAACATAGTATTTCATCCATCTATTCCAAACAGAATAATGATCTTCATAAAGCTCTTGAATAACTTCTTCTCGTTCACCATTATAGAATATGGGATATTCCACCATTCCATGATTAGACACAAAGTAATACTCTGTTTCGTCTATAATGCTTCCAGAAGGCCCAAATTTAAAGGCAACCTTATCAACCGCGTTAGCTATGTTATCTTTGGTGAGTTCTCCAATTTCAACTTCAATTGGTTTGAAGCTATAACGTAATTCATCCAGAATAACAAAGGATAAAATGTTTGATTTTTCCATTGGATTCTGAGATTATCTACTATATACATAATCACTTTTTAATGTAATAAAAATAATTTGACACAATTCTGATTTTGTTTTATTTATTATTTCAAAAAAATGCTCCGTACCAGATTCGAACTGGTGACCGCTCGTTAACTAATACCGGTGAAAGTACATGGGCATGATTTAAGTCATAAGACAAGCGCTCTGCCGCTGAGCTAACAGAGCTGATTTGTTATATATACTAGATTTGTTTAGCATATATACATAAATAATTCAGATATCACTAATATTCAGAAAAATGATCGGGTACCTCTATATTATTTGTGAGGAACAATTGTTTTATTTGTCTTCCACCCATCATTCCTACCGAATTTCCATTAATCTTTATATAATGTTTGCATGGATACGTTTGAAAACACATATTTGAATATTCTATTTTTCCAAAGGAAGTAGAACATTCTTTGTAACCATCTCGTTCCACAAAATCCATATTTATTCCTATTGCTAATACCTAGTATATAAGATAAATTTCATTTTTATAGATATTACATTCGCATGTACTGACCGAAGAGTCCAGGATCGTTTCCGAACTCGTTAGCCGCGAAGATTCTGTTCTGGGTAACCGGATCGCAAACACAATACAATCCAGCCTGCATTTTTGCTATTTCACGATTCTCGTTGATTACAGTATTGGCATTGCGTTGTAACCAAAGACGATACATACGACTGTCTGGAGTCTGTCCATAGGCATTCGGGATCTGACCATGTCTGCGGCGATCACTTAGATTTATAGAGCAATTGGGACGATAATCTGTGAATTGGCGTCCATCTGCCATTTTGAAAGCACAACCTTGCGAGAAAACAGGCAAAAGACCATTCTGAGTAGTCATCTTTATATCAAGTATATACAATAGATTAGAGAAAAAAAGACAAGAAAACGCGGATAGAAAAATGAATATATATATTATAATGCAAGACGAAACTTACGCTACGAATAATAACGAAATGAATAATAACGAAACGTATAAGACATTTACTGAAGAAACATTACGTATCTTACAGAAAAGAACATTGTATGATTTCGACAATAGTTCACATGATAATATATTAAAGGGGTTACTCATGATTATCGTTCAACAACAAGAAAGAATTGATAGGCTTGAAAAACATGTATTAAACGGCGATATGACAAAGTATGCTGGTAAAATATGATATAACATCGGGGAGATTAATAAGACGAGTCGGTTTCAGTTGATGATTCACTTTCGTCGTCGCTTTCGATTCCAGAAAAATAATTATCAAAAAAATGTGCGCTTTGTTGAGAATTACGTTCCAAAATAAAGCTACGAATATCGAGTGTTATCCATGGTATCAATGCAGGAAGAACCAGTAACCATGACCAGGTTGGAGATGAAAAATTACGAAGAACTGATACGAGAATGGTATCCGGATCAATCATCTTTCGACGAATTGATATGCTTGGACAATAAAGAATGTTACAAATCGATGCTCGACCAAACGTTGATGTAGGACCTTTTATGTCAAAAAGACATGAAGCATCACCAGTTGATCCATGACCATAATGTATGGTTGTAACTTTCCATGAAGTTACAGAACCTTTAAAAGGTCCAGTATGAATACCTTCAGTTATCACATCACCAATATTCACATCTGAATTTTGAGAGAAATAATCGACTAATCTGTTATTCGACAACATTATCTAATGTTACTTTACTGTTACTTTACTGTTACTTTACTTTATTATATGTGTCAAAGATTATCTTGAATCTTAACAGAATTAAAACCAGAATTATAACGAACCACAATACCTTGTTATTGTTTTAACACCTACACATATATTCCTAGGTCTCGCTAGGAGTGTATCAGTA